>CEPX01021828.1_pt1 | contig 33692 bp, 21 predicted proteins | sample 361361 | NCBI WGS metagenome assembly CEPX01 (sample SAMEA2619974, study PRJEB7988) | marine metagenome | biome: marine biome (ENVO:00000447); feature: mesopelagic zone (ENVO:00000213) & marine oxygen minimum zone (ENVO:01000065); material: "saline water (ENVO:00002010), including plankton...
TTCTTCACCCTAACAGCAACAATAGATAATAATATAGTAATCTCAAAATTAAATCTAAAGAATTTAATTATTGATAAGATAAACTCCACTCCAATTATTTCCCAAGGATTCAAATCTTCTGTTTTATAATTATCAGGCCTAAGTTGAACAGATTCTTTTTCAACAGATTCTAAACAAAAAAGCAAATCACCAGTAGAAGGAGTTCCGTCTGCGGATTTTGTAATAAGAGAATCAGTAACAAGAACCCTATCAATAACAGGATTAGCATTATTCTCAAATAATGTTCCTGTAGTTCCAATCTCACAAGGAGTAGAAGTACCAACTGAAAAACTATCAGCACCTATAACATCTCCATTATTCTCTCCAACAAGATCCTGTGCAACAGCTTCTAAATCAATATCAACATTTCCACAATTCTCAACTATTAAATAAGTATCAGATTCTCGATTAGTTGTCCCTATATTAATAGAAGGGTCATCATCCCATTCAATAATTACATCTTCTCCACCATCACTATCTCTAATTCCAACATCAGCTAAGGTATCATAAACAAAAAAAGGATAATTTCCAGATCCTGTTGATTGTTGATTTATTTCTAATCCTCCAACATCTTTTGCAGTAACATAAACAGTCCAATCTCCCCAAGCATCATAATATTGCATATCAATTGAACAATAATAATCTACAATATTTACTCCGTCATTAAGTCCAGAATAAACACAACTAGCAGGGGTAATTGGAGCAGTATCTGGACGATAATCACCATTTTTTTCAAAATAAACACTAACACTTGCTATATCCTCCCATCCATCTAAATCACTTACAGTAATTGAAAAATCAATAGTAGTCTCATCACAAGGAGTAGGACTTCCTTGAGGGATAGTCCAACTTGTAATTGTGGGGGCTCCCCCAGAAATAGTAATCTCTCTCTCATCTGTCTGACCTAAATTACCAGAATCATCTTCAGCAAAAGCCTGGTAAGTATAAGTTCCACCATCTAAACCTTCATCAGTACTTTTTGCCTGATTAACATACAACATCCATTTATCAGTATTATACTTATTCAAATTAGAAAAATACTGTTGTTGGATTTCTCCAGGAGATAAAGCCCTGTCCCAAATTCTAGGTTCATCAATCAAACCATCCATCTGATTATTATTCGCAGTATCTCTTCCTATCCAAATAGGTTTGGTATCATCAATCACAATAGGACCAGAAAAATATCCTCCATTTGAATATTTACCATTAACATACATATCTATACGAGTTCCATCAAATCTCCCAACAACATAATCCCATTGTCCATAATTTGGAGGCCCAGTAGGACTAGTTCCCATAGAATGGATAGTACTCCCGTCACCAAAAGCAAATGCATAATCCTCATTTACCCTTAAACTAAACCCCTTATTATTACTCAACCAGTCTTTTGTATTTACTATTGCAGAAAGTTTTGGAGGATCACCCATATCTCCTAGAACAAGAGAATTTATATTCACCCATGCTGCAACAGTAATTGCATCCATACTCGTAGGTAAATTAGGAGACTCTATTTCAATATAATCATCAACACCAACAAACTCAATCCCTAATCCATATTTTCCATCAACTCTTTGAGGCATTGCACTAAGTCCATTTTTAATAAAATTAAGTGTTGTTAATTCACTATCAGGGGGTATTGAGGCATATAGATTTGCTTTTCCAGCTAAATTAGTTGAGTCAAATGTTATCCAACTTCCTACATATCCAGGGTCTTTAAAATATAAAATAGCTCCCTCTCTTCCTCGCTCTTCTTCATGTCTTACTATTACTTTATGTAATCCAACATCTAGATTAATAAATCCAGGGTTTCCAGCATCTTGACATCCACCAACAGTCCCACAAAAACCATGATTTCTATAACGACTAGCTATAATATTTCCATCAATCTCGAACTCTACTGCATCATCTCCATCAATAGCAAAATACCAATCTCCAGGAGTTTGAACATCCATCCAAGTAGTAAACAAGAAATCAACATCTCCTACTCCCATGTCTAAATCTCTAACATTAATTCCATTTACTAATCTTTTTTCAGCACCATTGTAAGATTTAAAAGTACCATAATTATAATCACTAATTAATCCACCATGGTCTTCTGGACTTCCTAGACTTCCATCATATGAAACAAAAAGAACACTATCTTTTGATAAAAATGTTCCATCATTTCCATATCCACTAACATCAATAACCGTAGTATCATCCTCTCCAATCTCACTTACATTATCAAAATTCATCATTAAAATCAAAGAATCATTCATCATTGTATAATTAGTTCCATCCCAATTAAATACTACTTCATCTAAATTTTCCTCATGAGTTATATTAACTTCTATTTCAACAGAAGTGTCTGTTGTAACTGTTCCACTTGCAGGAGTAAGAGAAGTAAAATCAATCTCAGGAGGAAAAACATCAAGTCCAATTCCAACAAATCTCTTTTCAGTCTGATTAACATTTCCAAATTTATCAACAGCATAACCTGTAAAATTATAAATTCCAGGACTTAATCCTGTAAAATCATTATAATACTGGTTTGCACTAGCACTATAAAGTGCTTTAATTTCAGATTCACTTAATGCACGATTAAAGACAATAAATTCATCTATATCTCCTGTAAATTCAAAATCTCCTTCTCCAACAATATCCGGATTCCTTCCAAGGTCGATATCTTCAAAAGTAGTATAAGAAGTGTAAGGCTTCTTATAATCATAAATTCCATTAATATAAAGTAAGGCCTCAGTACCATCCATTACAACAACAAGGTGAGTCCATTCAGAAGTTACTTCTGTTGTTCCAGGAGGACTAATTCCCGAATCAAACCACGCATTACCTTGAATTCCAATTTTCCAATCTCCACTATAGGTTCCAAGATAAATTCTTTCTGCAGCACCATAACTAGATCTTCCGGTAGAAAAAACCAAGTCTGAATCAGTAAGTGCTCCTCCTTTTTTTACCCACACTGAAAAACTATGGAGGTTCACAGTAGGGTCAATACCTGCTCCATAAGGAACATCAACCCAATCATCAATACCATCAAAAGTAAATCCCTTCCCATAAACTCCTTCATCTATTCTAGAAGCATCATTATTTTTTGTCCCATGATTTCCATAACTAGAACTATCTAATGGATTTCCGCCCCCCTCAACATCTTCCATCTTCATCCACACCTTAACATCCCTATCAAAATCTACAAAAGAATAATGGTCACTTTCATCCCTAGTTGAAAGGTTTACAAAAATTGATGTAGCAGAAGGCCAAAATGTCCAATTAGGAGGAGTAGGTAATGAAAAATTAATGCTTGGAGCAACACCCTCTACATCCAACACTCTTGTCTCAGTACAATTTTGATTTCCAGATGTATCTTTAGCACATGCAAAATAATCATAATCTCCAATTCCAAAAAATTCATCATAACCTTGATTAGTATAAAACAACCATTTATCTTGTTCATATTTATTTAGATCAGAGGCATATTGTTGTTTAATCTCACTTGCAGGTAATGCCCTATTATAGACTCTTACATTATCTATTTCACCATTAAAATGATCTCCATCATACCAGGTAGCTCTTCCAATCCTTAAAATCCTTCCATTATCATGGTTCATTGCCCCGCCGCCACCAGTTCCTTTTAATTCCCCATTGATATAAACTTTGTTGCTTGCCCCATCCCATACTCCAACTACATGACTCCATTCTGTTGTCGAAAGAATAGTCGAACTTGTTGCACCAGAACATGTATTTCCACTTGATGTACAAATTTGTGTAAACAAATTTCCATTACTATTTAGATTCAACTTATAACCTCTCCAATCTCCATCATATTTATTAATAATTGCACAATGGGTATCTGTTCCAGCACAAACAAAACTTCTTGGTTTTACCCAAGCTTCTAAAGTAATTGCAGAAGTAGGTTTTAAAGAAGAATGGTCAGAAACCTGAATATAATCTTCAATACCATCAAAATCAAATGATCCATTATATTTTCCAATAGAATTCCATACCGGACCACTACCTCCATTATCTGCCCATGCAGTTCCATTATTTCCATAACTACTAAAATCCTTAACAGCATAACCCTCTCCAAGATTATAATCCTCTCCGGTAATTAAAACATTATCAAAATTCATAGCCAAAACTAAACTATTATTATCATAATCAGTACATGAATAATTTCCAACATCAAAATAACTTTTTATCTTACAAGTTTGATTAGCTCCATTCCAATTCCAAATAACTTCCTCTAAATCCTCAGCCCTAATTATAGAAACATTTATTTCAACAGAAGTATCTGTTGTAACTATCCCACTTTCAGGAGTAGGAAAAGTAAAATTAATTCCAGGAAAAACATTATCAAGCCCAATCCCAACAAACCTCTCTTCAGTCTGATTAACATTTCCTGCTTTATCAACAGCATAACCTGTAAAATTATAAATTCCAGGACTTAATCCTGTAAAATCATTATAATATTGATCTGCACTTGCACTATAAAGAGATTTAATTTCAGAATCACTTAATGCTCTTTTAAAAACCATTGCCTCATCTATGTTCCCCTCCCATTCTTGATTATATCCGTATCTAGATCCTACCCACAGATTAGTCATATCTGAATCTATATTTCCTGTTCCTGCTTCTTCTATTTTATTTTCTCCATCAAGATAAATTATTTTTGTAGTCCCATCCCATGTTGCTGCAATATGATGCCACTCTCCTATCATTGAATATCCTAAATTAAAATTTAAGTCCCGGTCATTCAGTCCTTGTATTTGAAATCTTAAAGTATCATCATCATCCTGACCAAATTGAAAATATTCAAAACCAGAATATTCTGTAGCAAAAACCCAGGCATATGAATGTCCAGGAGGACCCTCATCTTTTACCCATGCAGAAAGAGTAAATCCATTTCCTAAAACTTCTTTTACATTAAGGTTTGTTGTAATATAATCCTGATCAGTACCATCAAAATAAAAACTCTTTCCAAAATAACCCTCATTTACTTGGTTAACAGTCCCAACAACAGTCCCATGATTATTATAACTAGAACTATCATAAGGATTCTCACTACCATCAACATCATCCATTCTCATCCATAAAACTAAATCTTTATCAAAATCAACAAATGAATAATGATCACTTGCATCTTGCGTGGATAAATTAACAAAAATTGAATCAGCAGCTGGCCAAAATGTCCAATTAGGAGGAGTAGGTAATGAAAAATTAATCCAAGGAGGAGTTGTGTCAAATCCTTCCTCCGTAGTAAACTTCCAAATTGGTGAATTTAAAATTCCTTCTCCATCATCAGCAGTAACACTCCATAAATAAGTTCTATCATATTCAGGTTCATTCCATTCAGCAATAGTCTCACTACCAGAAACAACATTAAGATTCTTCCCTATTATTGGATATTTGAATGTTTCAGATGCAATAACATAAACAGGACTCTTAGCACAGGGAGTATCCCCACTATCACACGAATGAGTATAATCACCTCCATCTCCTACCTGACCCCATGCATCTCTTCCCCAACACATAGCACCTCCATTTGATAATAATCCACAAGAATGAAATCCACCTGTCTCTATTGAAACAAAAGTTTCAAGAGTATTAATATAAACAGGAGAGATTTGGTCAGTAGTTAAATCATTTCCTATTTGTCCATTGCTTCCCTCTCCCCAACACATTACAAGTCCATTTGATAATAATCCACAAGAATGCCTTCTTCCTGTATCTATTGAAACAAAGGTTTCAGAAGAATCAACAGGAACCGGAGAATGTTGATTACCAGAAACTGCTCCATTTCCTACTCGTCCATGCGTATCATCTCCCCAACACATTGCTGTCCCGTCTGAGATTATCCCACAAGCATGTTGGTTTCCTGCAGATATTGAAACAAAGATTTCAGTTGAATCTACAAAAATAGGAACATTTGAACCACCTCCTGCTCCATTCCCTAGCTGTCCCACATTATCTGCTCCCCAACACATTGCTTTTCCCTTTGAGGTAATTCCACAAGTAAGGGTATGTCCTGCAGATATTGAAACAAAAGTTTCACTTGTTTGAACAAGAACAGGAGAAGATTGGTCAGTAGTTAAATCATTTCCTATTTGTCCATTGCTTCCCTCTCCCCAACACATAGCTCTTCCATCATCTAAAATACCACAAGTATGAGTAAATCCTGCAGTGATTGAAACAAACTTCTCATTTGTATCTACAAGAATAGGAACCTGTGAACTTGCTCCATCACCATTTCCTAATCTTCCCCCACCTCCAGCCCCCCAACACATCGCTATCCCCTCTGAAGTAATCCCACAAGTATGATGAGATCCAGAACCTATTGAAATAAATGTTTCAGATGTAACTACAGGATAAGCAGTAGTTTTATCTTCTCTAGCACCATCATTTCCTAATTGTCCCTTATCATCTATCCCCCAACACACACCAATATTATTTATTGAAATTCCACAAGCATGATTCCATCCTGTAGAGATTGATTTAACAGAATTCCAAAAACTCACATCCATTGTATCAGATTCAGGGTCTGTTATTGTAACACTTAAATCAACAGGAATTATAACATCTATTGCATTATTTCCTGGGTAATTAAGTGTAAGATCTTCTGGAAGAGGAGCAGGATCAACAATATAATCAAACTCAACACTTCCATCTAAAATCTTTAAATCAAAAACATCTTGTTCTCCTTCAAGCTCTGTCAAATAAACTTTATTATATTCATTATCAATTAAACTTTCAAACTCAGCAATCAAATCATTTCCATCAACTTCATAAACCTCTATTTTTGGATTTCCAGAAACAACTCTTGGGTAAACAGTTATATCTCTTGTATTATCTAAAAGACTTTCAAAAGTAACTCTTACATACTCATTTTCATTAATCACATCACTCCAAATTCCATCTAAAGCTCTAACCTCCTCATAAATATTACTTATCTCTTGCCTATTCTCATCCAAATGTTCTGCTTTTGTTATTTCAATAATCCATTCAAATACAGCCTCACTTAATTGAGGAGTAATCCATTCAATAGTGTCATATAATCCATTTTCATTAGTATCATATGCTGTAAATCTTACTAACTCTCTTCTTCCATTTATTACCTGATATAATTTATATTTCCCTAATTCATTTTCATCTAATTCCTCAATATTAATAAAAGACAAAACATTTTCATAATGAACATCATCAGGCCCCTCAACAACAACTCTTTTTCCTTGTTCATTATTTATAACCTCTTCTTCAATAATTGGTGCAGGAGTTTCATAAGTTATTTCATAGTCTGTTGCTTGTTCACTAACCTCTAATTTAATTTTTTTACCAAAAAACTTTTCCCCAATATCAACATTAGAAGAATTTGTAATGTCTTTTCCATTAGCCTTAATAATAATATTCTCACTATTCTCTGGTAAACTAGCACTAAATCCACTCTCTGCATTTATTGTAAATCTCTTTTCCCACTTAACCTCTTGCTCAATAACAGCCTGATATTGTTTTATCTCCTCATCAATAATACTACCCCTTTCTAACCCAAGCTCAAATCCCCCTTCACTAACAACTTCCTCTACAATACCTATTTTTTCAAAAACAACAGGCCCAATTGAAGAAAATAATGAAATAAAAATCCCAACCAACACAACTCCAATCAGAATCATTAACAAATGAGAAAGTTTGCTTTTTCTTTTTTCAGGCTTTTCTTCCCAACCACTATAAACTGTAATTTTTTCAGGAATTTTTTTTATTTTCTTAACTTTTTTCTTTTTCTCTTCCTTAATCAACCTCTCACATAACTTAATCTGATATTTATAATAATCAACATATTCATCATAATATGTAACCCATTGTTCAGCACTTCTTCCTTGTAGGCTATATTTTAATTTTTCATCATATTTTCTTTTTGTAAGTCTTCCACTACCTAATTCACTTACAAATTCATGAACAACAGAGATAACTTTTTTCTTTTTTTCTTTAGTATCTTCAATTGATTGTAATAATTTTTCTTTTCTTTGTTTTAATTTTCTTAATTCTTCATTCATCTTAAATTTCTAGAGATCTGAAGAACAATTTTACCAAAGGTGTGTAAAGTAGCATCCTGTCCTCCAGATTTATCTAGAATATGTGAAAAATTAAATAAAAAAAGATTATTTTTAGAATTAAAATTATATTTAAACATAATTATATCTGCCACTATATTTGCCACTTTACACACCTTACTTAATATGTATGTAAATTGCTTTATAAATCTTCTTACCTTGTATGTATTAAATACTTAATATGTATGTATTAAATACGAGAAAAAATACTCTTATCACCTAAAAAAATAATTATCTTAATTGATTTTTATATAATCCTTCTACATTTTCAGAAGAAATTGGTTTATTAAAAAACATTACATCCTTAATCTCCTTATCAATCTGGAAACTAGTTAAATCAGAATTATCAGAATTATCAAAACCAGCAAAATTTATAGCCTTTACCCTATTATTCACATAAATTTTAAGAATTGTTGAAACACTAATCAAAACATGATTCCATTCTTCTTTAATCTCTTCATCACTAACCAGATTAACCCTATCTTCTCCACTAACTAAATCCTCAAACTTAATCTTCTTATCCTCTAAAATAATTTTATAATTATTAGTTTCTATAATTATTCCATCATCTCTTTCCAACATCCAAAAACTAATAGAAAAATTATTTAAATTTAAACCATCAACTCCACAATCATAATCATAATCATCAATCAATAAACAAGTATTTCCCCCAACAAAATCATTCCCATTTTCATCAAACCTCCACCAACTAACTACTCCATAAGGAACCTCCAAAACACTTCCGATTTCAGATTGTGTAGGCATGCCTAACTCATTATTAATAATTGGTGCAACATCTACTTTTTCAACTTTTCCAATTCCAGTAATTGCACTAAAAGAATAAGTCTTTGTTTCCAACTCCCCTATCTCTTCTCTATCTCTTGTTACTGCATTTCCTTCAGCGTCAGTAAAAACAAATTTCAATCCATCAAGTTCTGCCTCCCCAACACCACGATTTACACTAACACTTAACACCCCATGTTCAAACATAATTACATCTGTCACTTCAAGATTAACTGAAAATTGTCCAAATGAAACCTTCTCCCCTTCATCCCTAATTAATGGGACTAAAATATTCCATAAAACTGCTGCGAGAATAATTACAATCAAAATAATCAAAACAATCGTAAGAACACTTGCTTGTGCTTTTCTTATTTCCCCTTTTACCATATATTTTTAAATATAATATGCTTAATAAAATTATGTAAAAAAGATGGTATCAATTCCCAAATTACCAATTCTACCAGTTGTAATCCCAGTCGGACTAGTAGTTATAATTTTAATTGTAGTCTTATGGTATTTTCTTAATAAAAATAAAAAAATTTATAAAAAATTATTTTTAGAAAAATCAAGATTTCAAAGATATAAAAAAGGTATTGAAAATTTAAAAAATAATCCTGGAACTCCAAATGAAGATTTTAAAATATTAAACAGATATGTAAGAGCTTTTTTTAAAGAATATTTAAACTTAAAACCAAATCTTACTTATCTAGAATTAGCAAAGAATTTTAAAAAACAAAAAAAATCAAAATATGAAAAATTTAGTAGGTTAATGTCAGACATAGATTACAAAGGACAAAAAACAAATAAAGATCTTAATCAAGCAATTAATTCTTTTGAAAAAATTATTAAAAATTATTAATTTAGTGGGGGGAAGAATCCCCTTAACAAGTCAACCGGATATAAAGTATTAATAAAATTCACCAACCTACCAAATAATTTTATTAATACTTAATAAAAATTGTTTTACAATAAATAAAATTATTACTAAAATAATCAAATAAAATCCTAAATCAATCCCTCCTAATCTTTTTGTAACTCCTGCAATTTGTGAAAAAGAATTTTCTAATTCAGCCTTACTTTCTGCACTAAAATATCTTCCCTCAGTATTATAGGCCAAACTCTTCAAACTATCTTCATCTAATTTAGAAATCCCATAACTTGTCTCTCCTCCCTCTAGCTTACCAACCCCAATTGTATGAACTAGAGCGTTATTAAATTTTGCATAATCTGTTGCTTCATTAACATTTCCAACATTAACCTGTCCATCGCTTAACAAAACAATTGCTTTATTATTTTCTCTTTTCAAAAGACTAATTGAGTTTTCAATTGCTTCAAAAACATCTGTCCCACCAACACTAGAGATTTGAATATTATCAATAGCAAATTTAATTTCTTGTTTATTTTTACTTAGTCTTTGTTCAATTTTAGAATTTCCTGCAAAACTCAAAACTGCAATCTCAGATTCAGAAGGAAGAGAATCTACAAAGTTTATTGCAGTCTCTTTTGCAGCACTTAATCTATCTGGAGAGATATCATTTGCAGTCATACTTTCAGAATTATCAATTGCAATTACAAAAGAAAAAGAACTTGCTTGCATTTCTTTATACAAGGTTGTTCCCGATAAAGAAAAAACCAACAAAACAATAAATAAAATATTAAAAAGAAGTAAAAAAAGATTTTTAGAATAAAGATCTATGCCCTTAACTCTTGCTATTGCTTCAAAATTTGCAAATTTTAACCCTCTTCCCTGAATATTTTTTAATCCAAAAAAATGGAAAAAAATTAAAACCGGGATTGCAAATAAGAACAATAAATAACTTGGATGTGTGAAACTAACGTACATTTTTTGTTCTTACAACTCTACCTCCCCTAATTCTTTCTTGTAAAAATGCTGCAAAGAACTCTGCAAATCTTTGTTTTGTAGAAAGCTCTATAAAATCAATATTATTATCCTTAAAAATTTCTTTTACTGAATTTAATTGTTTAACAGCATTAGATTCATAGCCACTTCTTGCAAGACTTGGATTAATCAATAATTTTTCATTTGTTACTGGATTTTCAATAACTAATTCCTTATTTATATCAGGCAATCCTATATCTAAGGGGTCTCTTACAATAATCGCCACTACCTCAAATTTTCCTGCTAAAAGTTCTAAATTTTTTTTATAGGTTTCATCTAAATTAATAAAATCAGATACAATAAATATCATAGAGGTATCTGTATCAACACTTCGAGTCACCTCGCTTAAAATATTATTTAAATTAGATGCTCCCTCATAAATCATTGGATTTGATAATTCATGTACAAAAACATCAAATTGATTTTTTCCAAGTTCTGGAGGCCTTCTAGTAACAATTTTATTATTATATAAAAAAAAACCAAATCTATCCCCAGAATTTAGAATTAAATGAGAAACTGCAGCAGATAATTCAGCAACATACTCACACTTTAACTTCTCAGTTGAACCAAAAACCATATTATCACTAACATCCACTAAAAAAATAAATTTCAAGTCTCTCTCTTCAATATATTTTCTTACTAAAGTTTTTTTAGCTCTTAAGGTTGCCTTCCAATCAATCAAAATTGAATCATCTGTAAGAGTATAATCTCTATACCCATCAAATTCTAATCCCTTCCCTAAAATCATCTGGTACATTATATTCCGAGGCAAAACTCTTTTTAATAATAATTCTAATTCAGAAACAGCCCCTGCAACATCCAAATTTAATTTTCTTTCAGTCATTTTTATTTTGCTTAAAGATTTTCTAAATCTTATATCAATTTATTGATTGTTTGCTTAAAGATTTTCTAAATCTTTATAATCATTCAACCTTAATTGAATTCAAAATTTCCCTGATTATTATCTCAGGACTGATTTTTTGAATAGATGCCTTATAAGATAAAATTAATCTATGTCTTAAAATATCACTTACTACCTTTTTAACATCTTCTGGCAAGACATAATCTCTTCCCTTCATTAAAGCATTTGCCTTACTTGCAAGAAAAATTCCAATACTCGCTCTTGGAGAAGAACCATAAGAAATATATTCTGCATTTTCAAAACCTTTTTCTCTTGTTTTTCTTACAATTGCTAAAATATAATTTTTAATATTCTCGTCGACATAAACCTTCCTAACAATCTCTTGCATTTTAAGAATGTCTTTTGGAGTAATAACTGCCTTTAACCCAAAATCTTCAAATTTTTTAATAGTAATATTTGAACCCATAACAACTTTCTCTTCTTCGGGTTCAGGATATCCCATTATTACCTTAAATAAAAATCTATCAATTTGTGCCTCTGGTAATGGATATACTCCTGAATTTTCAATTGGGTTTTCAGTCGCCATTACAAAAAAAGGGTCTGGTAAATGAAATTTTTTTCTTCCAATAGTAACTTGCTTTTCCTGCATACCCTCAATTAAAGCAGACTGAGTTTTAGGAGGGGCCCTATTAATCTCATCTGCAATTAAAAAATTTGCAAAAATAGGTCCTTTAATAATCTCAAAGCCTTTCTCCGGAGTATAATTAGTCACCCCAATAATGTCTGTTGGTAACATATCAACAGTAAATTGAATTCTTTTAACAGTACATCCACTTGCAGCACCCAAGGCTCTGATTGCAAGAGTTTTTGCAATTCCAGGAACACCCTCTAACAAAACATGAGAATTACATAATAATCCCATAATCAATGCATTAACAATCTCTTCCTGTCCAACAAGAACTTTGGCCATTTCTTTTTTTATTTTCTTAATATTTTCTGCACTTTTTTTTATCTCTACAGGACTAACTTTAGATATTTTTTTATTTTCTATTCTTTCTGGTTTATTTTTTATTTTTTCTTGTTTAGATACTTGCTTTTCTTTTTCAGACTTTTCTTTTTTAGGTTTTTCTTCTTTAGGCAGTTCAGGAAGTTCAGGAGTTTCAATACTCTCAGGAATATCTGAAGGTTTGGGAATCTCAAGAAGTTCAGGAGTCTCTAAAGGCTCTGACAAGGGAATCTCTGGTTCTTCAAATAAATTACTTTTATATTTTTTTTCAAGCTGAGCTAACTTATCTTTTAATTCTTTTTCTTCTTGATTTGATGATATCATTCTACCTCTCTTTTCTAATTTATTAAACTAAATTACTATTAAAATCTTTTTATTGGTTCTTTTTTTTGAATATTAATTGGTTTTAATTTTCTAAGTTGTCTCCTTTTAATCAAATAATATATTAACCCTAAAATAATCGCAAGGATAATTGCTGAAACAAAATAAATACTGATTCTAAAATATTTAAATCTAGTCCTAGGTACTGAAACTTGAGAAATTGCTTGTTTACAGGAATTCAATGCTTCCTCTGTTTTTATTTTTGCATTTATATAATCATTATTTTGTAAATATTTTTCTGCATCCCTTATAATCTCTGTTATTTCAACACAAGAAGGATTATTTATAATAAATTCTTCTGTAAAAACAATTAAATCCTTAACTTGTGACTCATTTATTGCTTGCAAATCAATATGAATTTTAGCCCAATCTTTATATTTTGGGTATTTAGATTCTACATTAATTAAAATTTCATATTCTCCTAACTTTTCAGTATTAAAAAATAAAGTAAGAGTTATATTTTCCTTTTGATTAGGTTTAAGAACCTGAAAAGAATTCATATCAAAGGAGGTCTCTACCTCTGTAATTGTTTCTCCATGTCTAAGTGCAGAACTATTCAAAATTATATCTCTAAAATCAACCCCTCCTGTATTTGAAAGCTGTAATGGAATTTTTAATATATCTCCAACCTCTGCAGCCCTTCCTGAAGGAGTAATTATTTTTAATGAAACTACTTTTGTTCTAGAACTCCCACCAGAACTTGGGCTTGGAACTGGAACCTCAACAGTAACTATCTCTGGTACATCAGTTACAAACTCAATTTCAAAATCATTACTAATATCACTAGTTAAAATTTTTGAGCTATTAGTAAGATTAATATCAGAGAGAGTAATATTAAGTACTGCAGTCAATTCACTTGTTGAAGAAACAAATAACTCCCAGGTTTCTTCATTCACATTTGTATAAATCCCAGGATTAGAAAAAATATTAAAACTAAAATTCTGATTATAATGTTGGTCAAGATAATCTTCATCTAGAAAATAATCTTTTAAATCAAGTTTAATAAGAAAATTAACAGGATATGTTTTGTTTAAAATCTCTCTAGTAAATTTAACAGGAGCATTATTGTGGGTAATATTCATTTCCCAAGTCTTGTTTTTAATTAAATCAGAATAAAGAAGATTTTGATTTAAAACAACTAAGGTTATATTTGTTTTATTTCCATAAATTTCATCAGTATATAATGGTGTAAATTTCCAAGTAACATTAGTATTATTCCCATAACCTAAAAATGAATCTCTTAATGTTCCATTAACATAGATTCTATAAATTAATTTCTCATCCTGAGCACTATGATTTGCTCTAAATGTAATATTAGATTCTACTCCTTCTTGAAGATTAAATTCATAAACACCTGGATAAGTAATATTAGGAATATCATAATCTCTATCTAAAATATTCATAGTAAAATTATAATATGCCCGAGAATAATTATTTGCATCTTCTGCATATAATGAAATATTATACTCTCCCAAATCACTATTCAGAGGAATAAACTCTGCAACATGTAATGATTTATTCCCAATTACAGTATCAAAAACAAAATTCAAAATAGAGATATTTGGTCCAACAACCTTAACACTAAGATTAATCTTCTCATAATAAAAAGTTGCTTTTTGAGATTCATCAATTACTAAATCATTATCTTCAATAAATAAAATTAATTCTACTTCTGCATTTTCAAGAGCTTCTACATTAGGGCCTATCACAGTAGCATAATTTGCCTGAAGAGGTTGTAAAGGAAAAGAAAGACTATCATTTTTATTATTAATAGTAAAGTCAAATGTTTTTGGAGCACTTACAAAAGGATTTGTAGCAAAAATATCCACAATCCAAAAACCAACATCAGCATCATCAGGAATAAAATCAAGAATTCCCTTACGAGTAATATTTAGAGAAGGGAAACTCTCTGCATTACTAAAATTTACAGCACCAAACTCAGTACTAACATTTTTACTCAAATTAAGATAAAATACGTCCCCTTCATCAAGTAAATAACTAACAACTAATGGCTCATTCCAAACAGACAATCCAACTGTAAAATTAACAACCTTACTACTACTTGAATTACCTAATGTAGTATTATAATCCATAACACTAAAATTAATTTCATAAACTCCTGCTTGAGCAAGGGTTGGAGTAAATTTCAAACCTAAAATTCCATTATCACTATCAACACTATATCCTGTTTCATCAAATAAATCACAATTACCTAAAAGCTCTTCACTACATTTAATAAAATCAATATTAAATACATAAGGAGCACCCCCATCCTCATCAGAAATACGAATATTATAAGTAAATTCATCATCTACAATTAAGGTTGTATTTTCTAAATTTAAAAATTCTGGGGCATCATTTATCTCCTGAATATCTAATTTTAATTTCCCCCATTTTACTAATGCTCCAATTTCATCATCTATAACTCCTAATTGAATTTCCTTAACCCCCGTCTCTGCCCCATTTGTGACATCTATCTCAAGCAAACCTGTAGAAGGATCTAAAATATAGTTTGTTAAAGTTGTATTACTCTCTTCAACAGAATAAGTCAAAACATCATTAGTATCTGCATCTGTTACATTTTCACTAAAATCATAATAACATAAAACATCTTCAATACAAGGCCACAAATCTTCATTTGAATTTATTCCATCAAAATCTATCCAATTAGATTGTCTTTGTAAACTTATACGTGGAATTGAGTTAGTTATCTCAAAATCATCAATATTGCTAATTGGAGTTCCCAAATATAGACAATCAACCTCAAAATTATAATTTCCCTTATAATCAAAAGTCCTGTTATATTCAAAAAGTTCTGATAAAGAATTATAAGCCATAGCAAAATCAGGACCATAATTATTATTAGCATCTTCAAATCTTATATCACACTGCCCAGTGCTAAGAGGAGCATAAGAACCAGGGTCATTATTATCAGTATAATTAGCATAAAAAGTAACATTATCTCCACTAATCTCAATTCTTCCTGCAATTTCAGTATCATCCCAAATTTCTAATCTTGTATTTCCATTTGTAACTGGCAGTCCAATAAAAAACACTTGTCCACCAATCAAATCACCTAATGCATTAAACAAACCATTAATCAATCCATAACTAGCTAAAACCCCACTTCTAAGATTAGAAGAACTTGAAACAATCTTGTTTGCCTGAGAAACATTAGTAATATAAAAATTTCCAACAAACAATAAAACTAAAATAAACCCTATAATAAATACTCCGGAAATAACCTTTCTTCTCACATCCCCTCTAATCAATTTATTCTTAATAGTACTCGCCTTAAATATTTCTTTTCCCTTAGTATATTTTATTATCTGCATTATTAATAAAATAAATATAAAAATTAATAAGAAGATAAAAGAATAAGTTACAATCCCCTTAAAAATTCTCGGAGGTAGGGGCATCTCAATACATTCCTTACAATTAGACCCTCCACAATCAGTTCTTTCTTCATCCTGATTTTTAATATTATCCTTACAGGTTGGACAAGCCTCACAAGGCCCACCACAATCAGCTAAAACTTCACAACTATCTTCATGACAATTTTTAATCCCATCCTCACAAGAAGGATTAACAGTATAATAACACTCTTTTATTGTTGGAGGTTTTTCATTTTCAGTTTTACAATAATTAAAATCTCCACAAATTTTTTGTTGAAATCCACAAAAACTATCCTCCCAATTAAAAATCTCACATCTTTCTTTTATTAATAAATCTGTTTCCTTACTAGTCCATCCAGAACTTACAAGTTCTTCAAGATTCTGGCATTGCATCCATTCTCCACAGCCCCATTTTTCTTTACAAGACACTCCTGAACTTCCTCCACCACCCCCAGAAGGACTAGAAACTGAACAAGCAACATTTTCTACACTAATATTCCATTCAATAGAATCATTAGCTAATCCATCAGTTACAATTCCCTTAATTTTATATTCTCCAGAAACACCACAACCAAAAAGATATTCAAATTCAGAAACATTTTTCTCTTTTAATCCACTAAAACTCCCCTCAACAACTTCATCAACATACCACTTAACATTTAAAGGAGTCTGGTCAGGATCTCTAGCAGTTAAATTAAAATATAATGCCTCAGTTCCAGGAATAGTAAAATTAAGTTTTAAAGGGTAATAAGAAGTAATATTTAGAGCCCTATTTTCTTTTGTAATTGTTAAATAAAAATCACTACTCCAAGATTTAGGGTCTTCATTTCCACCAAAATTATAACAATTCTCTATATTTTCATGGATTTCATCCCTCATATCTAATCCAGTATCCTGAACAGTAAGATTCAAATGATAAGTCCAACTCTCCTCATCATCAGGAATATAACTTCTATTTCCAGTAATATTAACTATACCTCCATCTTCTAGGCTAAAGGGAGATACAGACCCATTTGCATAAGTTAAATCAAAAATTAAATCAGATGTAGATGTCTCTTCAAATTGTGTTTTAAGATAATCTCCTAAATCATAATAAAAACGACTCTCGTCTCCTAAGGTATATAATAAATCCTCAGGAAGAAGTGTTTGAACTGGGATCTCAAATTCAGGAGCATTATTAACTTCAATAACTACAACATTAAAATTAACAAAATCATTGCCCCCATTTTTATCTTCAACAAAAAATTGAAGTCCATAATCTGCCCAACCCTTATCTAGAACCCTCTCCTTAATTACATATTCTTTTGTTAAAAACCTAGAAAAAAGGTTTATATTTATTCTATTTGGATAGGTATTAGAAGATAATTGAAAATAAAAAGGATTTAGCGGGGCAAGATTAATCTCTTTTATATTCTCTTTTCCATCTTCATCTTCAACATAAAAATCATATCCGCCTTCTGATTCTAATAATTTTTTATTCTCACAAACTTCAAAATAAACAGGTACATTAAAAAATTCAGGGTCACTATTATCTACAACATTAACAAAAACATTTAAGGGAGAAGATGTTGTAAAAAATAAATTTGATAAAAAACTTATTGGAGAATAAGTTTTAAGACCTTGTTCAGAATCTTCTATAAGAAATTGTTCCCTATCTAAAAGAAAAAGTCCAATAGTACTCAAAAGAAAAACCAATAAAACAATAAAAGTAATATTTAAAACCAGCCTTGTATAACCTTTTTTTTGTTTTTTTTCTGGTTTACCTAAATATCTTGTCTTTGTAACCCCATTTTCTCTATAATTTTCATATAAATAAGGTCCAAAAATCTTTCCCCCTCTTTTTATATATTTTTTATGCACCATACTCTTTATTTTTTTTATAAACTTAGTTAACCCACACAAATTAAATCTAGTTCACAATAAAAAGAATATAAAAAGAATATATAAATACTTCTAAACCGCGGGTTAACTATTTAAATCCTCAAGTATTAGATTAACTATGCCAATTAATGCTCATCCAGGATATATCAAAGCAGAACAAGAATATCAATCAGCCGAGACTAAAGATCAAAAGCTAATCGCTTTAAAAAAAATGGTTTCAGAGGTTCCAAAACACAAGGGGGCTGAAACTTTAAGAAGACTTCTTAAAAGAAAACTCGCAAAATTAAAATATGCTAATGAAAAAGAAAAGAAAAAACCAAAATCAGGAAAAAAGGGAATAAAAAAAGAACAACTTCAAGCAGTCTTAATTGGTTTAACAAACTCTGGAAAATCCTCAATCCTTAAATCAATTACTAATGCAACCCCACAAATTGCAAGTTATGGATTTACAACAACTCACCCAGAGATAGGAACCTTAAATTATCATGGATGTAATATACAAATACTCGACCTTCCCCCAATTGCCTCTCCTAATTTTAATAAAGGGATAGTAAATTCAGCAGACACTATCTTAATTGTGGTTGAAAAAATAGGTGAAATCAGCCAAATCTTAGAACAACTAAAGCAAAATAAAAAAGCAAAGAAAATAATTATATTTAATAAAATAGATTTATATAATGAAGATACAAAAAGAAAAATTTCAGAGACATTAAAATCAAAAAAATATAATCATTCGATTGTTTCAACAAATACTGGAGAAGGATTAGATGAATTAAAAGAAAAAATCCTAAAATCTTTTCCAATAATTAGAATTTATACTAAACATCAGGGGAAAAAGCAAAAAAACCAGGATAAACCAGTTGTTCTACAAAAAAATTCCACACTAAAAGATGTCGCAGAAAAAATTCTTCATGGATATTCTAAAAAAGTAAAATATATAAGAGTTACAGGACCCTCGGCAAAATTCAAAAATCAAAAAGTAGGACTAAAACATATTGTAAAAGATAAAGATGTTGTGGAATTCTTTACAGAGTAAAGAACCTGCTTTTGAATTCTTTACAGAGTAAAGAACCTGTTGTCTAATTCTTTATAGAATAATATTTTAATCAATAAGCTCTCTTACCCAACTCATTCAGCTTATTAATATCAATTTTATCTAACAAATTACTAATCTCTTTAGAAACTGCATTCTTTAAATCAAGAGGATGAAGTTTTTTAGAAACAAAATCTTTTTCAATAGACTCATAATCTTTATAATTAATATTTCCACCATATTTATCAGGCCTTTCAATAATAAATTGCTCTTTTTTATCTTGTTTAATAACCATTATAACATATTTTAAAAAAGCCATAACCCCATTATCAGGATCTCCTGAAACACAATCTGCATTATTTATTTTTTCTCTAACCTGCTTCTCGTCATCAGTCAAATCCACCTTGCTTTTTGCATCACTAGAACTCATTTTCTTTCCAACTAATCCTGGAATCATTGGATTAAAAACATCAATTCTTGTATGATAACTTATTTTTGGAAGATTTTCTCTTGCAAACATTAAAATCTTTCTTTGATCTATTCCTCCAAACTGAACATCAACATTAAGGTAATGTTCATCTAATGCTTGCATAATTGGATAAATTAAACCCCCTGTTTTAGGATTATCTCCGAATTTAACAACTTCTGCAGCAGCTTTTTTACAATCATTAATTGAGTTTAAACTTGCTAATTGTAAGACATCAAACATAAATTCTGGTTTTAATTGAAATTCACTACCCTTAACAAATTCAATTTTCTTTAAATCAGTCCCTAATGCTTTTAAAATTTCAGTAATTGCTTGTTTATAAAAATCATATCTTTTTTCTAAAACATTCCAAGCAGTTCCATCCAATGCACCATGCAAATCAGCTAAAAGAATTTTAACCTTAAAACCTGCTTTTGAAAAATCACTTAATTTTAATAATGGGAAAAAATAAGCAATACTTGGTTTTCCTGTAACAGATGTCCCCCAAAAAACCACAGGATTTTTCTTTTTCTTTAATAAATCTTTTAATTCTCTTTCTTTCACAATCTCTTGTGTGTTTCTTTTAATTAATTCAAATTTTTCTTGAACATTCATTTTAAATTTTGATTTGGGTCATGCCTTTTTAAAAGGGTTGATTGCCATAAAATTAAACAATTAGATGCATTATTAAATCTTTCTACTTTAATAAATTTATAAACATAAAAAAGAAAAACAACATGAAAATAAATATTCTTCAACTCTCATTAATAGTTTCTTTATTTGGAATCTTTATATTATTAATCCTTTTAACACTCTCTCCAAAATTAATAACTATTAATAAAATAAACCCTAACCTTTTAAACAAACAAATAAAGGTAAATGCACGGGTTTTAAATATAAAAAATTATGAAAAATCTAATTTTCAAATAATTAGAATAAAAGATAATTCTGGAGAGATAGACATTACCTTAGATAAAATTATTAACATATTAAAAAATCAGAATATTCAGGTCATTGGAAAAATAACAGAATATAATAATACATTGCAAATAACTGCAGACAAGATAATTAGCATTTCTTAATTCTAAATTCAACTACTTTTTTATTTAATCTTAATCTCTCGACTTTTTTTCTAAAACTAAAACAACTTTTAATTCCAATTAAAATACTTGATGCCCAAAATCCAATCCATCCTCCAAAAAAAACAACCTTGTGCCCAACCCTAATTACAAAAGGGAATGCTTCTTCTTTTGAAAATTCTATCCTCTTTTTTGGTTCATAAGTATCAAAAATATTTCTTCTTTTTAAATTACTAAGTTTTCTAACCTTATATCTCATAAATATTATAAGGGACTAATATTTATAAAATTATATCATCCATTTCCCATTATCTTGAACCACTTTTCCATCTAAAATAATCTTAGATTTTCTCATATCCTTAACAATATCCCAATGAATAGCACTATCATTACCCCCTCCATTTTCTTTATATGCCATTCCTAAAGCTAAATGGATTGTTCCTCCAATTTTTTCATCAAATAATAAATTTTTAGTAAATTTATTTATTTTAGGATTCATTCCAATTCCAAACTCTCCAACATAGCCTGAATTCTCATCAACATTTAGCATAGCATTTAAAAATTTCTCATTTTTATCAGCCTTGGCTTCAATAACCTTCCCATTTTTAAATTTTAAAAAAACACCACTAACCTCTTTTCCATCTCTAATCGCAGGATATTCAAATTTAATCCATCCATTTAAACTATCTTTAATTGGCGCCATAAAAATTTCTCCACCAGGCATGTTTTCTTTAGCATCATCTACAACAAGATTCTTTCCATTAATTAAAAATTTTAAATCAACATCATTTCCCTTTAACCAAACTTCTTTTCCTTTTTTAAATTTCTTTGCAATCTTATTCATTTTCTTTCCAAGTTTATCCCAGTCTTGCAAGCAAGAATTATAAACAAAATTTTCATACTCAATCAAATCCATTTCAGCATCTTGTGCAAAGGCAGGACAAGGAAATAAACTACTAACCCTATAAATTTTAGGTTTTTCATTAACTATATAATCACTAATTGGAAAAACAATCCTTTCTCTTTCAGTTATCTTTACAGGATTACAATTAGTTAATGCTTTTGTGTTTTCAGAACAATCAATTCCAATATATTTTTGAGCGTTTTTTGCCATATAGTCAAAATGATCTGGAAATTTTTCAATCTGCTTTTTGTTTGCATATTTATAAAAAAATGGTGCAATTCCAGACAAACCAACCCTTAAAATTGGATGAGCCCCTTTTAAAATAACTTCCTTATATAATGCAACAAGCAAATCTTGTGATTTTACATTTCCAGAAATGATAACATTTTCATTAGGTTTAACAAATACTGAATAATTAACTAAGAGTTTTGCTAGTTTTTGTATCCTTAAATCTGTAGGCATTTTACTTCTCCTTCCTTAAGTCCACAGGCATTTTAAATTTCTCAGAAAAAGACTGAGGCCTGGCCCACCCCATATAAAAATACCTTAAAAACAATTTATAAAGATTATTATACTCAAAGTCAATATTATTATTTTGTAAAAAAATTCTTAATTCTCTGCCAAACTCCTATTTTTTCAGAAGCCAATTCTGCAACAAGAGATTTAGGTTTAGATTCACACCACAATCTCTTAGGAGTACAAGGCCCAGTTTTACTACCTGAATTCAAAGCATAAAGAGTAGTAAATTTACTTGAATCTCTAATATCAATTATTCCATCCTCAGTAAAATCAAGAATAATACAACCTGCATCTTTCCCAATACTTAATTCATAATCCCCACTAAATTTTGACCTATCTTTATAATCAACAACCCCGTCTGCATTAATATCTACAACATTACACTCTCTAGAAGTTTCATTAATTACATTTCCAGTAGGAGTTCCTAGAAACCAAATCACAAGGATTACTAATACAATTGCACCTAAAATTCCTAGGTCCCTTTTTTCATGATTAATAGAATATTCTTAAACTTATAAATCTTTTGAGTAATTTAGAGATTTTTAATTAATTAGTTAATTAAATAATTTTTTAAAAAAAGTTTTAACACCCTGCCAAATCCCAATTTTTTCAGAAGGCAATTCTACAATCTCTCTAGTAATCTCTTCTTCAACTTCTCCACAATCAAATTTTCTTAAATTACAACTTCCTGTTCGACTCCCATAATTTTCTTTAAAAATAACTGCATAAGCATTAGAATCTGCTTCATTAATTTTTCCATCTTCATTTAAATCTCCCAACCCACAATAGTCTTGAGTCTTTAGGTTTGCTTCATAAATCCTATTAAATTTAACCTTATCTAGATAGTCGACATTCCCATCTGCATTAAAATCAGCAATATTACATTCTTCTAAGGTATTGTTAATCACCTTTCCAGTAATATTAAAAAACCCAATTAAAAAAATTCCTAAAATAATTGCACCTAAAATTCCTAGCTCCCTTTTTTTCATGATTAATAGAATATTCTTAAACTTATAAATCTTATGAAACTATATGTTAATGATTATCCTCTCCTTATTTCTTGGAATCTTATTTGGAATCTTTACCGGACTTATCCCTGGAATCCATATTAATCTTATAACAATCATTATTTTAGGGCTTTCCGCATCTCTTTTGAATCTTGTCTCCCCATTAATCTTAATAATTTTTATAGTTGCTATGGCAATCACACACACATTTATAGATTACATCCCCTCAATATTTTTAGGGGCCCCAGATGAAGACACTATTTTATCGATTTTACCAGGACACCAACTTTTATTAAAGGGCCATGCTTATGCCGGAATCATTTTAACATTATATGGGAGTTTAAGTGCATTAATTATTATTCTTTTCTTTGTACCAATTTTTATTTATCTTCTTCCAATAGTTTATCCTTATGTTTTAAGAATTATGTGGATTATTTTAATATTAGTTTCTATATATTTAATTTTTACTGAAAAAGAAAATACAAAAAGATTATGGGCACTAATTATATTTATTTTAGCAGGATTTTTAGGAATCGCAAGTTTAAATATAAATATAAAAGAACCTCTTCTCCCATTATTAACTGGATTGTTTGGTGCAAGCAACCTTTTAATCAGCATTCATCAAAAAACAAAAATTCCTAAACAAAAAATAATTCCTTTAAAAAATATTAAATTAAAAAGGAAGTCTTTAGTAAAATCAAGCCTTGCTTCAATAATTGCAGCACCCTTCACCGCATTTCTTCCAGGCTTGGGTGCAAGTCAGGCAGCATTAATTGGAAGAGAGGTAACAAATATTCAGGATCAAAGAGAATTCCTCTTCCTCTTAGGAGCAATTAATACAATTGTTATGGGGCTCTCATTCATAGCACTATATTCAATTCAAAAAACAAGAACCGGTGCAGCAGTTGCAGTTTCAAAATTAATAAATAATCTCTCTATTAATGAATTATTTTACATTATTATAACAATAATTATTGCAGGAATAATTTCATTTTTTGTAACAATTTTTATTTCAAAATTAGTTGCAAAAAATATAAATAAGATTTCATATTCAAAGATTTCAGTTTCAATCTTAATTATCTTAACAATTCTAACAATTTACTTCACAGGTTTCCTAGGTCTCCTCATTTTTATAACTTCAACATCCTTAGGAATCACAACAATTCAGCTTGGAATAAAGAGGATGCATTTAATGGGTGCTTTACTTATACCAACAATTTTATTTTATTTATTATAAAATTTAGAAAAAGCAGGAGGAGGATTAACTAAAAACTCATCCCTACTTTGGCGAGAGGTTAGATAAAATTTATCTCTAAAAAACCGCCCACCTTCAACCCAATAAACTTGTGAAACCCCTCCTCTTTTTCCCCTATAATGAATAGGAACTCCCATTACTCCTTCTTTTAGTTGAATACAACTTCCAGGACTTAAAATAAGTCTTTCAAGCAACTCCCCCATATCTCCTGGAAGCAAAATCCATGCCTCATCATCAACATTTTCAGAATATTCTAGCTTTCTTAACTTAGAATGGCCTCTTTTAAAAAATTTCCATTGAACATTCCAATAACCTTTGAAAAAATCCTCAACACTATTTAAAAAATTTTTAATAAATATACTTTTAGAGGGATATAGCTCTGAACATCTTTTATATAATTCTTCTCTCTTTGAATCAGAAAACCCGTCTACCTTTAATATCCTTGACATAAAAAATGCAATAAAAACCCCTTAATAAAGTTTCTTGCAATTAAGGATAATCAAAGATATAGTTTAAAACAAAATTTAATCAAAGCTCCTATTTTAAAACCACCTATCAATACTCTCTTGCTTCTCAGTCTCCTTCCCAAAAATACTTTCAATATATTTTTTAGTTAATTCTAAATCTTGAGTAATATAAATTGGAACATCATAATTTCTAGTTAAATCTAAAGCAGGTTCTAAATACTTAACAATACTCCCATAAGAAATAGTAAAAATAAGTTTAGGATTTCCACACTTCTCACACCTCCCATTTAATAGTGGCCTTCGATAAATAGAATTACATTTTCCACATCGAAAAGTTTGTTGGGAAAATTTTCTTAGATTACCCTTCAAGTCTCTTATAAAATGCCTATCAATAATTAATCTTGCAACATCTCCTTGAGTAACACTTCTTAGTTTCTGGCACAACAACATTTGATTTTCAACCTTATCTTTCATTGTTGGAAGAGTTTTATAACTACTACAGGTAGCCCCCCCATTAAAATCATCAGTATCATGAGTAAAACCAGTATTAATATATGGATCTTCACCCCTTCCAATCCTTTGTTTAACCATCTCAATCTCTATCTCCCTAGAATGAAATTTTTTCTCAGCTTTTTCATATAACTCTAAAGGATATCTTTCTACTAACTCAAAATCAAGAATCTGGTCATCAACTTCCTTAGCATGAATCTGTCCATTTAATACTAATGGGGCATCTTGAGTCCCACCCCTATGAGCAGGCAAGAATTTTCTTGAAAAATTTATTAATACATCTAATAATAACATCATCGCTGCCTCATCTCCATCACAATCTCTTCTCATAGCAGCATGCATATAAGGACTAGCTAATAATCCCTGAACTTTTGAAAATCCAATAATTCTTCCAATAACTCCTGCACAATTATGGGGTGCCATACAAACACATAATTTTCCAATCAAATCACTTCTTTTCTCAATATTATAAAATGCAGGCAGGTTATAAAATTTAACTAGTAATTCATCAATAAATTTAGCAACATTAACAAACACATCGTCTGCTTTTTCATCTCCTGCAAGATTATTACAAGGAATTATAATATCATGAGGCTTTAATTCTAAAATCTGGTTTTCATCCACAAGTGTCCTCCCATAATGATCTTTTTCATATCCTAATTCTTTTAATTTTTCTATACTAACCTCAACTTCCTTTGGTTTAAAATGACTAAGAGGCAATTCAGTCATATCATATCTAATAGTTCCATCCTTATTAACACAAAGATTATATTTTGCCCTTAAAATCCCCTTCACTAAATTTTCTATCTCATGATCCTCAGAACTAGTCCCCCTTACCCCCTTTATCAGGAGAGGAATATCTGTTTTAAGATATTTAATTTTTTCTCTTGCTTTATCAAAATAATGTTGCGCATCAATCTTACAGAGTTTATACTTATTCCCAATTTTATGTTCCTCACATTCAGGTTTATCAGTCTCTTTTTGACACATTCTGCAATAAAACTTTTGTTTAGTTTTTTTACCGCACGCCTCACAGGTCCTATAGATAGATTCTCTTTTACATTTATCACAATAATAAAAAGGGAACTCTGCCTTAACAGAACCAACCTTAACTGCTTCATTAACACTTCTTAATCTCCCCCCTTCATCTCCAATTGGAAATAAACCATTTGGACTCCCAGTTAATTTACGAAGTTTAGCTTTTTCAGGCCTTCCCATCCTACTCCCAATAAATTCTCCTGCCTTATCTTTAATTTTAAACTCGCTTAATTTATTAATACATTGTAGAACAACTCTCCCTTCTTCTAAATTTTTATTGGTTTCCTCCTCGCTGTTTTCTTCATTTACCTCACCTTCCTCAATAATCTCCCTTACTTTAAAATTTTCATTGTAATATTTTTTAAAATTAAAATCAATTTGCAATTCTTTATTATAATCTTTATCAAACCCTAAATTTACAAGCAAGGCTTGGGTATCATTTTCATTAAGAATTATATTTTCAGTTGCAACATCATGGGAAATTCCTAATAATTCTAAAGCTCTTTTTCCAATCTTAAATCTCTCCATTTCAGTTTTATTATATGGAAATAATAATTTATGATTACTAATTCTTGAATGTTGAAACCAATCAATAAATCCTAAAAACAAATCCCAATCAATTTGATTCCAATAATAAATATAATTTGGATGCAAGGGAATCTTTTTCTCTTTTGAAAATTTTATAGCATCATTTAAACTTACATTATAAGAATCATTAACTTTTTCTCCTGCTTTTTCTAATTCTAATTCCCACCATTCTTCAACATAACCAGGGCTAACTAATAAGGCATTTCGATTCATAACATCTCCTAATGGAAATAATAAATCCCCTAAGTAAATTATTTCCTCAATTTCTTTATAAAGAATTTTAGTTTCTTCATAACTCTCCATTTTCCTTACACTGCCATTTTTAAATTTAACAATTGGTCCATCAATTTTGTCACATGGAGTGACTACACAGCCCTTAGTTGGCTTTTCAATTTTTAATTGGGTTCCTGTTGCCATAAAATCTCCTGTAACAGCCATTGTTGCAGGATGAACACTAACTGCAGAAAAACCAGCAACCCTCCCTCTTCCATACCTAAACCTAAACCCCCTTCCAGGATGCCCAAAGACAGGCCTTCCTGCAACCAAATCTTTAATATAAGTAGGACTAGAATCTGTTTTTCCTAAATTTCTTTGTTCATGCAATTCAACATAATCCTCTAACCACTCCCAATCATTAAATTTAAATCCATTTTTTTCTAATCCTTTTAAAATCCTTAAACCCTTTGCAGCTTTTTGAGCCACCCCCTCTCCAAGAATCAAACAAAATCCTCCACGAATAAAATCAGATTCTATTCTTGGCAAATCCTTATGATTTGAAACCTCTTTCTTCTCAGTAGGATCTCCTGCAATCTGAATTGGGCAATTTTTAGCAATAAAATATGCTTCTTCTTCTGTTGGAAGATATTGCAAATTTGTAACCCGATCATGGTAGTCATATAATTCTGTAACCATCCTCTTACATTCTTGTTCAGTAGGGTCATATTTTGCATAACCAAACAATTGTCTTAAATAATCTATTAAAATAATTGATACACATGCAGCAGTTGTTCCTGCACTTCTAATTGGTCCTGAATAAAATGCTTTTAAATATGTCTCTCCAGTCTGCGTTTTCCCAGTCCTTATTTCTGTAAATCCCTCAATAGGAGAACTAACTACTCCCAAAGTATTATATGCAAATCCAACCCTAATTGCTGCATCAATCGCTTCTAGTTGAGTTTCAAACTTACAATATTTTTCTTGGGCAATTTCTCTTGCAATTGTAAAACTAACAGAATTATCTAGTGCCCCATATTGTTTTTCCAAATCTAAAATTCTATTAATAATATTTTCATCGTCTATCTGAGGATATTTAGTAGCAATTAATTTAACAACCTTACTTGCCATAGTTAGTGCAAGTGGAACCTCAACCTTATCTACAGGATCTAGCCCTTTCTCTCTTGCTTTTTCTGCAATCTCATATCCCTTTTTAATATCCTCTCCTAACTTCTCAAAATATCTCTCAGTTTCAGGCAAAAATCCCGGATCATTACTCATTTTTATCTCCTTTTTCTTCTTCATCTTCAAAATCTAAAATCCTAATCTCCTTAGTTTTCAAATTCAAAATAGGAACCTTACATAAATCTGGTTGATTTCCTACTTTTTCTTCAAAAGCAGTCTGGGTTTGCCAACAAGAATTACAAATAATTAAAACCCCATTATATTTATCAATATCAGACCTATGCAAATCTCCAGTAGTAATAATGTCTGGAACCTCTTTTATTAACAAAGGGTCTTCAACAGTATTAGGAATATAAATCGAAGAACCATGGGTTGGCCTAAGGTGCCTTCTTAATAATACATGTTTAACAGCCTTTCCAGGAGTACTATGGACATTACCTAATCTTAATTCTTCTATCTCATTAATCATATAATGCATTCCTGCTGCATGATACATCAAAACCCTTATCCCCTGCTTATCTTCGCTACCCTCAATCTCAACTAAACTAGGATTACTAACTAAATATAAATTTTCAATCTCAATTAAAGGCCTTGCAAAATTCTCTCCGATTGGAGGCTGGGGTTCTGCAACCCTTACCGCATCGTGTTGCCCAGGACACTGAATAATATTAATATGTTTAGGGATTTTTTTATAAAATTCTGCTAATTTTTCATATTGGGCCTCTATATTTTTAATTTTTAAATCTTTTTCCTGGCCAGGATAAACTCCGGCTCCAGCAATAGAATCTCCAAGAATAAATAAATATCTTATTTTTTTAAGAATTTTCTTTTGTTTTTCATCTGCATTTTTCCCACTCAACCAATCAATAAATTTTGTAAAATTTTTCTCTAAAAAATGATAATCTCCTAAATGTAAATCTGAGATAAATAATGCGTAAACCTCTTCATCTGCAAAATGATTTTCTCTTAAAAATGAATCTGGATAAAATAAATCATTAACAAACAAAAACTCCCTACTTCCAGAAACCCTAAATCCAATAACATCGTCTAATAAAATTTCTTTTGATTTTTCATAAACTTCCTCCTTATTTTGATTAATCAAAAGCCTTGCTTTTCCAGTCAAATCTTCCACCTCTAATAAAACATTTTTATTTTTAGTAATTCTTTTACTTGTGACAATTCCAATAATTGAAAAATTCCTGTTATTTCCAATAATTTTATCAATAGAAATCAACCCCTCTAACTCGTTTCTTTGTTGAAGAATCTCTTTTAAAAAATTATACCTATTTCTAAAATTTTTAGTAAAATCCTTAACTTCTAATTTTTTAGGAAGGAACACAGGAGAAGATAAAACCTTCACTAGTTTTCTCGCATCTTTCTTTTCCTCCCTTTCTCCCTCTATCTTTGTTTCTTTTTTTACCTCAACAGAAACAGAAATATTCACAAAATACTTCTCAACTATCTTTTTCTTATCCTTATCTAATTCAAATAGAACCGGCCGAATCTTATCTAAATTATTATCCACAAGAGATTTAGTAATTAGTTTTTCTTGGGAAACAGAAGCAATTTTATTTAAAATCTCATTAGCAACGTCCTCGTCTTTTAACTCATTTAAAAAATCTAACATGGCCTTATCTAAAAGAAATCCTTTTTCTATAAATAATTTTAAAATATTTTCTTCCATAATCCTCAAACCAACCTATAAATCCAATGAATCAATTAATATCTCTTTAGATTTAGTTAAAAGATTCTCTGGAATTGCCAACTTTATCTCTCTTGTTCTTCCTTGCCTTCCCTTACTAATCACTCTTGCATTAATTAGCCCCAACATATCAAATTCCGCCAAAATATCACTAACTCTTCTCTGAGTTAAAGAATCAATCTTAACCCGCTTACACAATTCAGTATAATAAGAATAAATATCTCCAGTAAATATATTCTCTTTTGTTTTGTATATTAATTCAAAAATCGAAAATAAAACTAATTGAAATTGTTTTGGTTCTGTCTCAATAATATCTAGAATCTTATCTCTTTCAATTTTATCGTTTGCCATATCAATATGTTTTATACAAATTTTAGAACTCGCCCCCCTCTCTGCAATCTCTCCTGCAACTCTTAATAAATCAAGGGCTCTACGCGCATCTCCGTGCTCCCTTGCAGCAAAGGCAGCACATTTTGCAATAACTCCATCATTAACCACATTTTCCTTAAAAGAATTGTCTGCCCTCTTCCTTAAAATTTCTTGTAATTGTATTGCATTATAAGGCGGAAATACAATTTCCTCCTCAGACAAAGAACTCCTAACCCTCTGGTCAATCATATCTAAAAATCTTAAATCATTACTAATCCCCACAATAACAATCTGAATATCATTTAATTCAGAGTTAAGCCTTGTTAAATTATATAAAAATTCATCTGAAATTTTTTTAACTGCCTGATCAATCTCGTCTAAAACTAAAATAAAAATCTTTTCTTCACTATTTTCTAAAAACTCTAAAAATTTTAAATAAACTTGGTCTGTTGGAAGCCCTGTTGCAGGAACACTCCCTCCAAATTTCTTAATTAATTCTGCTAAAATCCTATATTCAGTATCTGCAACCTTTTTCAGCTTACAATTAATATATTCGATTCTTAAAATCTTTTTCTCTCCAGATCTTTTTAAAAGCTCATTACTAACATGTTGAATAGAAAGAGTTTTCCCCGTCCCAGTCTTACCATAAATAAATAAATTACTCGTCTTCTGCCCTAATAAACTCGGGGCTAATATTGAAGCAATATGTTTAATTTGTTTATCTCTATGCCCAACAATTTCTGGGAAATAATTAGACTGTAAAACTTGTTTATCTTTAAATAAACTTCTGCTTCCAACCGAATCAAATATCTTATCTAAGTCACCCATTTTGTCCTCTTAGAAATATTAAAATATTTTATTATTTATAAATATATAGGAAATCTAAAATAACCATAACCAGTGTTTCTTATGGAATAATTTTAAAAAATCACAATATAACTAAATAAAACCCTCGACAAACAATAAAAATACAACTATAATCTTAAAATTATAATAAAAATACCCCAATTCCCCCCACACCATCCTTTCTTATGGAAAATAAATATATTGTCAAAATCTAAAAAACAATAAAAAATTAACACCATATAAGCCTAAAATATATAATTTAATAGGGATATTGGAAAAAATACAATATAATACTATAATATATATAATATATAATATAAAACTTTATAAATAAAAATAAAAAACAAAAAAAAACAAGAATTTTCTTTTATAAATATTTCCATATGAAATCAAAGGGACAGGGGTAACAATAAATCAACCACAAACTATAGATTTTATCAGCCAAGAACCCTTATTTTTGACTATCATTTTAAAACACAGAAAAGTTTATAAAGAATTTTAGTATATTTTAGATATGGTTATAGATAAAAAACCACACAAAGAAATTTTAAACAAATCTGTTGTTACAAAAGAAGGTAAAAAATTAGGAATTGTTAAGGATATTACTTTTGAAACAAGAACAGGAGAACTAATTCACCTAGTCTTAAAAGACACAACACCCTATACAATCCAACTTAATTTAGAAAAATCTAATCAAAATGAGGTACTGATCCCTTACAACGCAATAATTGCAGTAGGAGACTTTATAGTTGTTTCTGAAGAAGACTTAATGTAAACAAAACTTGTTATTATTCATAACAATATTTAAAAACCCATTTTATTATCAACACATATGAGAATCATAGGATTTAATTTAACAGGAATTTCAAGCGAAAGAAAAGATAAAATAGAGGGGGAGTTAAAAATTTCTCAAAATATCAATTTAATTGAAATTATAAAAGAAAAACTAACAATTTCAAGCGAAGAATCTTTACATATAAAATTTCAATTCACAGTTAATTATGATCCAGATATTGCAAAAATAGAATTTAAAGGAAATGTAATTCTTTTACCTGAAAAAGAAGACATTAAAAAAATATTAAAATCATGGAAAAGCAAAAAATTAGGAGATGAATTTAGAATACCTTTATTTAATTTTATAATGGGTAAATGTAATATCAAGGCATTAAATCTCGAGGATGAGTTTGGATTGCCCCCACACATACAAATGCCAAGAATTTCTCCAGATCAAGACAAACCAATTAGTTAAGTTATTTTAATCTTGAATCTATTATTCTTTAGGGATATTAAACTGGCGAGAACTTGCTCTTTGTCTACCTTTTGGAACAACAGAAACCCCAAACCCAAGATTTGTTTTTTTATTTTTTCTCTTTTGCTCTACAATAAATAACCACAAAACTAAAAATATAATCACAACTAAGACTGTTACAATTAAATAAAAAACAATCTCTCCAGTATTAAAATCAAAAAACACACTCTCATCCTCCTCCACTACAACTTCTTCCCTAACACTAATCTCCCAAGTTTTTAATTCACTTTCTGTTCCATTAATAATCTTTACCTCTAAGGTATAATCTCCCTTTTCTTTTTCACTAAACTCATAAGATAAAACCCCCTCCTTAACTAACACCCCATCTAAATACCATTCAATAGCTAGATAATGTCCTGCAGTAATTGAAAATGTTTTACTTGTATTTAATGAAAGAGAAACCCTTGAGCCAGAAGGAGAAGAGGATTTTATTTCTAACCCTTGCGGGGCAGGAGGGGTAGAAGAAGAACCCGAATAATTAGAAATATTTTTAAAAATAATTATATCCACCCTTTCACTAACCCTTTCCTTAGAATCATTTGCATAAAAATTTAAATAAGTACTCTTATTAAAACCAATATCTGGAACAAATTTTATTCTATTCCCAATTAACTCAACAATACTTATATTCTCTGCATAATTATGTAAATTTCCATGCCCATAAATTAAAGTATCTCCATCTGCATCTTCCCAACAATTATCAAAATCCACAGTTTTATTAGTATTTATCAGCCATGCAATCTCTTCACAATCTTCATCAAATTCAGGAGGATTATTTGCAGGAGGCAAGGTATAAGTAGAAGAATTATAAATTTCAAAAATTTCAATTTCACTCAAGGCCCTATTAAATATCATAACC
>CEPX01165479.1_pt1 | contig 33468 bp, 35 predicted proteins | sample 361361 | NCBI WGS metagenome assembly CEPX01 (sample SAMEA2619974, study PRJEB7988) | marine metagenome | biome: marine biome (ENVO:00000447); feature: mesopelagic zone (ENVO:00000213) & marine oxygen minimum zone (ENVO:01000065); material: "saline water (ENVO:00002010), including plankton...
TTATATTCTTGGAAGACTTCATAAAGAAAAATTAACAGAAGCTGCAAAAGAGCAATTAGAAACATTTATTAGTAAAATAGTAAAAGAAAGAGAAAAAGAATTTATTGAATTTTTTAATAAGGCAGATGCAATAAATAAAAGACTACATCAATTAGAATTGCTTCCGGGTTTAGGGAAAAAATATATGCACGAAATTCTAGAACAAAGAGAACAAAAAGAATTTGAGTCATATGACGATATAAGTAAAAGAATATCAAATCTTCCTCATCCAGAAAAAGCAATTGAAAAAAGAATAATTCAGGAATTAACAAATATAGAAAGATATAATTTATTTACACAATAAAATGGAACAAAAAACAGAATTAGAAAAAAAACATGAAGAAAGAATAGTTAGAATTTTATCAAAAGATATAGAAGGAAAAATGAAACTTTATCCGGGACTTGCAAAAATAAAAGGGGTTTCATGGGCAATGTCTAATGCTGTTTGCAAAATATTAAAATTTGATAAAAATAGAAAGATAGGATCTTTAACAGACGAAGAAATTAAAAAAATTTCAGAATTCATAAAAAATCCAAAGTTACTAAGACATTTAATTAACAGAAGAACTGATTTTGAAACAGGAGAGGATAAACATTTAGTTGGAGGCAATTTAGATTTACAAACAGAATTTGATATTAAAAGACTAAAAAAAATTAAAAGTTATAAGGGATATCGGCATATGTCAAATTTGCCAGTAAGAGGTCAAAGAACAAGAAGTAATTTTAGAAGGAATAGGCGTAGAGGTGCAGGAATTAAAAAGAAAGGAGTAAAGAAATGAAACGAAAACATAAATCCTATTCAAGACCAAAAAGACCATTTGACAAAGAAAGACTTGTTCAGGAAGAATCAATAAAAAAAGAATTTGGATTGAAAAATAAAAAAGAAATTTGGAAATCAGAAGCTAGAATTAAATCTATAAGAGAAAAAGCTAAAACATTAATTTCTGCAAGTCCAGAAGAACAAAAAGCATTATTTAATAGACTTAAAAAAATAGGATTAAATGTAAATTCAATTGCAGATATTTTATCTTTAGAAAAACAAGATTATTTAAAAAGAAGATTGCAGACAATTCTTGTATCAAAAAAATTTTCAACAACTTCAAAAAGTGCAAGGCAATTAATAACTCATAAAAAAGTTTTGGTTAATGGAAATATTGTTGATAGTCCTTCATATATTGTCCCAATAGAATTAGAAGGAAAAATTTCTTTAAAAAAGAAAGCAAAGAAAGAAAAAAAGCAAGAGGTTAAAAATGAGGAAAATCAAGAAGAAGTAAAAGAAGAAACTCCTGTAAAAGAAAATAAGGAGGAAATTAAAAAATGAAACAAGAATTAGAAACTAAGGAAAAACTAACAGATATTCAAAAAAAACCATTTAAAGATATAGAAGCAATTGTTAATATTTATACGTCATTTAATAATACTCTTGTTCATGTAACAGATATGTCTGGAAAAACACTTGCAAAAGTTACAGGGGGAATGGTCACAAAACATGATAGACTTAAAGCTAATCCCACAATTGCAATGTTTATTGCAAAGAGAATATCCGAACAAATAAAAGAATTACATATTAAGTCATTATATGTTAGAATAAGAACAAAAACAAGAAATCCTGCACCAGGTCCAGGAGCACATGCAATAATAAAAAGTTTATCAAGAGAAGGGTTTAAAATACTAAATATTTTAGATACTACAAGAAATCCAAGGGGCGGACCTAAGAAAAAAGGTGGAAGAAGGGGAAGACGACCTTAAAAATAATATAAAATGAAACTAATAGAACAAAAACCAAATCAAATTGTATTTAGTACAAAAATAGAAGAAACTCTTGCAAATGCTATAAGAAGATACTTAAATCAAATACCAATTCTTGCAATAGATGAATTAGAAATTTCTAAAAATGATTCGCCTTTGTATGATGAAACAATAGCTCATAGAACAGGTCTTATTCCATTAAAAATGGATAAATTAGAAAAAACACCTATTAAACTTAAATTATCTTCTAAAAAAGAAGGAATTGTTTTCTCAGGAGAATTAAAAGGTAAGGCAAAAGTTGCTTATGAAAATATTCCAATAACTTCTTTAAATAAAAATTATGAATTAGAATTTACTGCAACAACTAAACTTGGAAAAGGAAGCGAACATTCAAAATTTTCTCCTGGATTAATGTTTTATAGGAATATCATTGAATTAAAAATAGATAAGGATTGTCCAAAGGAAGTAATTGAAGCTTGCACACAAAATATCTTAAAATCAGAAAATGGGAAAATAGTAGTTGACGATAATATTAAATGTGATGATTGTGAGGCTTGTATTGAAGTTTGTCATAAAAAAGGAAAGGATTCAATAAAGCTTATTCCAACAGGTGAATTAATGATAACTTTAGAATCTTTTGGACAGTTGGATGTTAAAGAAATTTTTAAGAAATCTATTGATGAATTAAGAAAAGGTTTAAAAGATGTTTCTAAGAAAATTAGTAAATAGTTCTATTTTAAAAAGTTCAATATAATAATATTTTTATGCGAGAGTGCCGGAGTGGTCAAACGGGGTAGACTCAAAATCTACTGGCTTAGTGCCTACGAAGGTTCGAATCCTTTCTCTCGCATTTTTATTCGAATAATGCAAAAAATATATAAATAAGATTATTTTTAAGATAAAATGAATAAACAGGCAATTATTGCAAGTATTATTACTGGTGCAGGAACTGTAGATCTTTTTATCTCTAGAACTTTTGATATTACTTTTTCTCTTTTTTTAATTTGTTTTATTTTTAGTATAATTTGGTTGTATAAATCAGATAAATAATTAGATTTCTAAATTACAATAAACTAAATATTCCTTTTTGAATAACTAAAACCCCTAAAATAAAGTTTATTGCTGTTGGAATGTTAATAATTATTGATAAAAGAAAAATTATACCTACTAAAAAATCAATCCAACTACCAAAATTTCTAAGTAATCCTAAGGAAGATTTAGCAAGAAGTATTATTCCAAATATTATTAATATTTGACTTGACAAAGCTAAACTTTTTTCTAATATTAAAACCAATCCTGCAACTATGTCAAATATACCAAATACTCTAAGTAACATCTTTTTTAAACTAAATTACTCTTTAAAAATTTAATCTATAACACTTGTAGCTTAGAAGGATAAGGAAATATTTAAAAATAATAAATGCTTTAAAGATTAATGAGATTATTAATATCAAAAAATTCTAGAAGGATTTTATTTAATTTTTTTAAAGAGAATTATAAATCAAATAGTTTATCAAACTTATCTAAAAAAATGATGATTTCTAGAAATACTTTGGATGAATGGAGATATAATTATAAAAGATATATTCCAAAAAAATTAATTCCTAAAGAGATTTTTAAAGATTTAGAAATCTTAGATAAACAAAATAATAATTGGGGAAGAGCAAAAGGAGGTAAAAAGACTTATAAGGTTCTTCTTAAAAAATATGGTAGTGAAGAAATTAGAAAACGGCAGTCAAATGGAGGGAAAAAATCTAAAAGAAAATATATAGAACAACTTTCTAAATTAGATTTAAAAAATTCTTTATTTTTAGAGTTTTATGGTATCCTTCTTGGAGATGGATGGATTGGGATATATCATCATAAAAACAAAACTATTAATTTGATTGGAATAAGTGGTCATTCAAAATTAGATAGAGAGTTTTTTTTATATTGTAAAAGAAATATTAAAGAATTATTTAATAGGAAAGCTTATCTTAAAGAAAGACCAAATTATAATAGTATTGAACTACAAATAAGTCATAAAGCATTGCTTAAGACATTAAATAAAGAATTAGAATTTCCAATAGGTAAAAAAATAAATTTAAAGATTCATAAAAAAATCTTAAATTTAGGATTTAATAGTTTAAAGTATGTTATAAGAGGAATTTTTGATACAGATGGTTGTTTTTACCTTGATAAAACTCCAGTAGGTAATCCTTATCCCTGTATTGCAATTGAAATGAAAGCGCCAATTTTAATTAAACAGATGAATGATATCCTTAAAAAAGAAGGGTTTAAAGTTATATATAAAAAAGATAGGAATGATAGTAAAAAAGGACAAAGTAGAATAACTTTAAAAGGAAGTATACAATTAAAAAAATGGATGAAAGAAATTGGATCATCTAATCCAAGACACCTTAATAAAATCAATGCTCTCGTGGCGCAATCTGGATAGCGTAGCAGATTCCTAATCTGTAGGTTGCAGGTTCAAATCCTGCCGAGAGCGTTTTAATTAGTAAACTTTAAAACCTATTTATGGATAATTATTTTATGCGTGGATAGTTTAGCGGTAAAATCACTGGCTTCCAAGAGTTTAATTGAAGAAACCAGTTGTCCTGGGTTCGATTCCCAGTCCGCGCATTTCATACTTTAAAAAAAATGGAACAACAAAAAAACTGGCATGATAGATATTACAAATGGTTATTATTAATACCGTTAATACTCTTGATTTTCTCTATATTTTACATGAGTGTATTTTATTCAAAAAACAATGATTTTGCCTATAAGGATATTTCTTTAACAGGAGGAACAAGTGTTACAATTTATGACAAGGTAGATATACTCAATTTAGAAAAATTTCTTGGAGAAAATCTTGAAGATGTAAATATTAGGGAAGTTTATGATCTAGTCACAAGAGAACAAATAGCACTAATTATTGAAACCAAATCAGACGAAAATGATGCAAAAAAAATACTTGAAGAATTTTTAGGATATGAACTAATAAATGGAGAAAATGCTAGTTTTGAATTTACTGGTTCAAGTTTAAGTGAAAGTTTTTACAAGCAACTTTTAATTGCTATTTTATTTGCATTTATTTTAATGGCAATTGTTGTATTTTTTATTTTTAGAACATTTGTTCCGTCACTCGCAGTAATTATTGCTGCATTTGCAGATATTTTGATGACATTAACAATGATAAATATTTTAGGAATGAAAATTTCAAGTGCAGGAATTGTTGCATTTTTAATGCTTATTGGTTATTCAGTTGATACAGATATATTGCTTACAACAAGAATTTTAAAAAGAGATGAAGGAAGTTTAAATGAGAGAATATATGGCGCATTTAAAACAGGACTAACAATGACATTAACCTCATTACTTGCAATAACTTTTGCCTTATTTGTTGTAAAATCTTTTTCAATTGTTTTAACTCAGATTTTTACTGTTTTAGTTATTGGTCTTGGTTTTGATATTCTTAATACATGGATTACAAATGTTTCAATACTTAAATGGTATGTGGAGAAGAAGAAATGAAATTAACTTGGAAGATTTGGTTGTTAATAGTTATCTTAGTTTTGTCTCTATTATCTATTTTTGGATTTCCCCCTCAATTTTTTCAAAAAGGAGTATTAATTACAAGTGTTGAAACAAATTCAACTGCATTTGAAGAAGGATTAAGACAAGGACAAATAATTATTGGAGTTGATGGAAAGAAAATAGATAATTTAGAGGATTTTTCAAAAATTATGAAAGGAAAATATTTGTCTAATGAAAGTATAAAAACAATATTTAATACAAAAAATTCTGAAGTAATTCTATTTTCAAAAAATGCACCAGAAATAACTGTATCAGTTATTCCAAAAACAAATATTAAAACAGGACTTGATTTAGCAGGAGGCTCACGTGCTTTAGTTCAAGCACAAGATAGAAAATTAACTTCGCAAGAAATAAATGATTTGGTTGATATAACAAACAACAGACTTAATGAATTTGGACTTACTGATTTAAAAGTTCTTCCAGTATCAGACTTATCCGGAGATCATTTCATGTTAGTTGAAATTGCAGGCGCAACACCAAAAGATTTGAAAGAAATACTTTCTAAACAAGGAAAATTTGAAGCAAAAATAGGAAATGAAACTATCTTTATTGGAGGAGAAAGAGATATAGCATCTGTTAGTAGAAGTGCTCAAGAAGCATTTATTGAAACTTGTGATCCTTCAAGTGAAGGATATTTTTGTAGATTTAGATTTTCTATTTTTTTAAGTGAAGATGCTGCAAAAAGACATGCAGAAGTAACAGGAAACTTAGATTTAAATGAAACAAATCCCGAATATTTATCTGAAAAATTAGATCTTTATTTAGACGATAAACTTGTTGATAGCCTTTTTATTGGAGAAGGACTTAAAGGGAGAATAACCACACAAATATCAATTTCAGGTTCAGGATTTGGAGAAACACACGATCAGGCATATAATGATGCAAGTGATTCAATGCATAAATTACAGACAATATTAATCACAGGAAGTCTTCCATATAAATTAGAAATAGTTAAATTAGATACTGTTTCTCCCTTACTTGGAAAAGAATTTATAAAATCTATTTTTTTAGCAGGTATTGCATCATTATTAGTAGTATCAGTTATTATCTTTTTTAGATATAAAAAATTTAAGTCGTCATTAGCATTATTAATTACTAGTATTTCTGAAATTATCATAATCTTAGGAATTGCATCTTTTATAGAATGGAACCTTGATTTACCAAGTATTGCAGGAATTTTAGCAACAATTGGTACTGGAATAGACCAGCAAATTATTATTTTAGATGAATCTAAACAAAGTAAATTTTTAAGTATAAAACAAAGATTAAAAAGAGCTTTTACAATTATCTTAGGTGCTTATTTTACAGCTTTAGTTGCATTACTTCCTTTATTATGGGCAGGGGCAGGTTTACTTAAGGGATTTGCAATAACAACTATTATTGGAATAACAGCAGGAGTATTAATTACAAGACCCGCGTTTAGTGATATGATAAAGATGATAGAAGAGGATTAATAATTATCTCTCCTTAAAATTTAAAAACCCCTTCCGTTTAACCTTAAAATGTATGTACAAAGCCATTTAGCATTAGGATTAATTTTCGCATTGATTTTACTTGCAATTTTCCCACAAATAGGATTAATTGGATTTTTATTAATTTTTTCTTCAACTGTTTTAATTGATGTTGACCATTATATCTACTATGTTTATAAGAAAAAAGATTGGAAAATAAATAATGCTTATAGTTGGTTTATCAAAAAAACAAAAAAATTCCATACTCTTTCAAGAACTCAAAGAAATAAAGTATATGGTGGTTTTTGTTTTTTACATGGAACCGAAATTTTATTAGTTCTTTTACTATTTACAATATTTTCAAAATATTTTCTATTTATTTTTATAGGGTTTACTTTTCATTTATTTCTAGATATAACTTATAGTAGATTTTTTATGGATAGAATAGATAGAATCTCTTTAGTACATGATTTTTTTAAATTCAAAAAACTAAAACATCTTTAATTTTTCTATAATTCTTACATAATATTTATAAACTAAATCTAAATTCCACTATCATGCAAATTTTACTAATAATTCCTAGATATAATTTAACTAATAAGGCAGATTATCAGTATGTTTTTCCACTAGGATTAGGGTATATTTCATCTGTTTTAAAAAAAGAAAAATATAATGTAGATTGCTTAAATTTAAATCATTTTAATGGGAAAATAGAAGATTTAATTACAAAAAAGTTAAATCATAAAAAATATGATTTTGTATGCACCGGCCATATTGGAATTGGATATGCAATTGTTGAAAAGATAATTAATACTGTAAAGAATCATAATTCTCAACCAAAAGTTATTTTTGGAGGACCTTTGATTACTAGTGAACCAAAATTGGTTTTTGAAAATTTAAAACCTGATTTTGCAATTTTAGGTGAAGGTGAAATAACAATTATAGAATTACTAAAGGCAATTGTTAAAAATAAGGATTTGAAAAATGTCAATGGAATAATCTATAAGGATGAAAATGGAAAAACTATTTTTACAAAACAAAGAGAGCCAATAAAAAATATAGATTCATTACCTGCACCTGATTTTGAAGGTTTAGAATTTGAAAAAAAACTAGATAATGAATGTAATAACTCTAATATCTATAATTTATTCAATTTTCCTAGAACTTATCCAATACTAAGTAGTAGGGGTTGCCCATTTCAATGTACTTTTTGTTATCATACTCTCGGACGAAAATATAGGATGAGATCAATTAAAAATGTCATGGATGAATTAAAAATAGCAGTTAAAAAATATAAAATTAATATAATTGAAATTATTGATGATATGTTTTCAATTGACAAAAAAAGATTATATGAATTTTGCAAACATCTTAAAAAATTAGTAAATGAAACACCATGGGAATGTAAATGGGAATGTCAGTTGTCAGTAAATACAGTAGATAAAGAAATGTTAACTATACTTAAAGATTCAGGATGCCATGCAATAAGTTTCGGATTTGAAAGTTATAGTCAAACAGTACTTAAAAGCATGAAAAAGCCAATAACATCAAGCCAAATTAATGAGGCACTTAAACTTTCAATGGAAAGGGGGTTAAGCGTGCAAGGAAATTTTATTTTTGGAGATTCTGCAGAAACAAAAGAAACAGCAAAAGAAACTCTTGATTATTGGAAGAAGTATTCAAGAGGCCAAATTAAATTAGGTTTTATTCAGCCTTATCCTGGAAGCGAAATTTATAATCGTTGTATCAAAAAAGGAATAATAAAAGATAAATTATTCTTTATAAAAAATAAAATTAGTCACACTAATTGGTTAAATATGACTGACAATATGACTGATGAGGAAATAGAAGAATTAAAAGAAGAAATAATTAATGCAAGAAGAAAATATTCTTTTTACATACTTCCATTAAAAATCAAAAAAGAGAGTAAAAATAAATATAATTTATTAGTTAAATGTCCTTATTGTAAAGAGAATATTAATTACAAAAATTGCCTTATAGAAAACAAATTTCATTATGCTATGCATGTTTCTTGTAGAAAATGTCATATGCGTTTTTTTGTCGTTAGTCGATTATACAAAATAGGGGTTGATTATTATAATGAATTAGATTTTTTTAGAAAAAATTATTTATCTATAAAAGATAATCTTTTGAAAAAAAGAATATAATTTTAAAAATATTTAAACAATACTTAATTATTTGAATAATGCAAAAACCAGTAAATCAAGAAGAATTAAATAGGTATTTCAAATTACTTGTAAAATCTTCCTTATTTGTATTTTTTGGAATATTTTTATCAAAAATATTTTCTTACATTTATAGAGTAATTATTGCAAGATATTTTGGACCAGAAATTTATGGGTCTTTTTCTTTAGCAGTAATAATATTTTTATGGTTTGTTGTTTTTTCATCACTGGGATTATTTGAAGGCCTTCTTAGATTTATTCCATTTTATAATGGAAAAAAGAAAATTAATAATATTCGGTATGTGTTTAAATTTTCATTAATAGTATTATTTTTTTCAAGTATTTTTGCAGGATTAATATTATTTTTTTCAGCAGAATTTATTTCAATTAATATATTTAATGATGTTAGTTTAATATTTTTTCTTAAAATTTTTAGTCTATTAATTCCCCTTTATATTATTTCATACGCTCTTTTAACAGTAATTCAATCATTTGAAAGAATTGGCGCCCATTCATTCATTGTGGATTTTTTTCAAAATTTTCTTAAAGTAATTTTCCTTATTTTGTTAATTTTTATAGGATTAAATACTAATGCGATAATTTTTTCATACTTTTTAGGCGTTTTAGGAGTTTTTTTAGCGTCATTTATTTATTGCAAATATAAACTTTCAGAGATTTTCAAAAAAATTAAATTAAGTAAATCTTCTAAGAAAAAAATAAGAAAGGAACTTTTTACCTATTCTTGGCCTTTAATTTTACTCGGAATTTTAAGTGAGATAATGCCAAATATAGATTCATTTATAATTGGATATTTTAATGGAACATTTGATGTTGGAATTTATAATGCAGCAATCCCTATTGCATGGTTAATAGTATTTTTCCCAAGTTTATTCATAAGGCTTTTTTCTCCATTAATAAATAAAGAATTTTCAAGAAAAAACATAGGACTTGTTAGTGAATTAAGTAAACAAATTGTTAAATGGATATTAATTGTCAATTTACCTTTCTTTTTATTGATGATTCTTTTTCCAGGAGTATTTATTAATATTTTATTTGGCCAAGAATATTTAGGTGCAGAAAATTCACTAAGATTCTTAGCAACAGCTTATCTTTTTTCATCAATTTCAATAATTTCCCATAATTTAATTTCAATGACTGGAAAATCTAAAATAATTTTAACAAATATAATTATTGCATCATTCTTAAATTTAATATTAAATATTTTCCTTGTTCCAATTTATGGGATTTCAGGAGCAGCATTTGCAACAATGATTAGTCAAATAATATTAACTTTTATTTTCTTTTTTCAAACAAAACACTATGTTTCAATAATCCCTTTAAGGCGAAAAATGGCAAGAATTTTCATTTCAATAATTCCTCCAACAATTTTATTAATTTATCTTAAGCAATTTATAACAGCTAATTTATTGACCTTATTTTTTCAAGGATCTTTATTTATTTTATTTTATTTATTTTTAATTTTTTTAACAAAGAGTTTAGATGAGAATGATATAATGATTTTAAATACAATTAAAAGGAAAATATTTGATTGAATGATTATCTTTATAAAACCAATAATCTTGAAATTTTCATGAAAATTATGCTTGCTATTGCTCCATGGGATATGTGGGAAAACGAAGATGAAGATCTTTATCCTGTTGGTTTGGCTTATCTAGGAGCAGTTCTAGAAAAAAATAAGCATAAGGTTAGCATATTGAATTTAACTTATTCTAAGTGGGAGAATATTATGGAAAATGCAAGAGAAAAAATTAAGAGTGAAAAACCAGATGTTTTTGGAATAAGTATTTTATCTAATAGTCGTATTTCTGCATTAAAATTAACCAAAATGGTTAAAGAAGTAAGTCCAAATACAACAATTATTGCTGGAGGAGTTCATACTACTTGCCTATATGACCAAGTCCTTAACAATTATCCAATAGATTATACTGTTATTGGGGAAGGAGAAATAACATTTATTGAATTATTAAATGCAATAAAACAAAAAAAACAAATCTCTGTCTTTAAAAAAATAAATGGAATTGCATTTAAATATAATGGGAAGATTCTTAAAACACCTCCTCGGGAAAGAATTAGAAATTTAGATTCTTTACCTTTTCCAAAACATGAATTTTTTGATAGAATAATAAAAAAATATAAGTTTGCTCAAATAATGTCTTCAAGAGGATGTCCTTTTAACTGTGCTTTTTGTCCTAGTTCTGTTCATTGGGGGAGATTTATGATTCAAAGAAGTGCAAAAAATGTTTTAAAAGAAATGAAATATTTGGTAAAAAAATATCCTTATATCAATTATATTGCTTTTACAGATGATGAATTTATTTGTAATAATAAAAGAATTATTGATTTATGTAAAATGATTTTAAAAGATAAATTAAAGATAAAATGGAAATGCTTGGGCAGAGTTTCATCATTAAATGATGAACTTGTAAGTTGGATGAAAAAAGCCGGATGTATGGAAATAATCTTTGGTGTAGAAAGTGGTTCACAGCGTATTTTAGATAATATTGGAAAAAAAGTAAAAGTTTCTCAGATAATCAATGCCTTTAAGGTTTGTAAAAAATATAACATTAAAACTGCTTTTTTATCAATTGTTGGGCTTCCTGGAGAAAATTCAAAAAGTGCAATGGAAACAGCAATTTTAGCTAAAAAATTAAGAGTACCAACAGAACCAGCTATTTTAATTGTTTTTCCTGGAACAGAAGTATATAGATTAGCAAAAGAAAAAGGATTGATGACAGATAATTATTGGTTAAGTGAAGGACTTTGTCCACTTTATACTGCTGAACATCCTAAATGGAGATTATGGTGGTGGTCTTTTAAAACAGGTTTTATAACTAATTTCTATGCAGATGATGGAGATTTTTCTGGTTTTATAAAAAGAAAATTAATTAATAAAATAAATCCAAATAATTTCTTAAGAATATTCAAAAGATATATTTCTGATAAAACTTGATTTAGGATAGATTAAATTTATAAAGTTTAATCTTTCTAGTTTTTTATGAAATCCTTGAAGAGTAAAAAAATATTGCTTGCAAGCTGGGGTTGTAAGGTTAAAACTAGTCAGGAATACAGAGATTGGCCGCCGGTGTTTAAAAAAATATTCAAAAAAGTTATACTTTTTAGCACAAAAAATGAATTTTATTATTTTGGTAAAGAAGCATTAAATAAAAATTTTTTAGATCTTCTTAAAAAAGAAAAACCAGATTATCTATTAATTTGTCCTGTTCTTAATGAATTTGAAATAGATACTTTATTAAAAATAAAAGAAATTACTCCGGATACAAAAACAATGATGTGGACAGGAGATGATGAATTCAGGTTTGATGATTGGACAAGATATTATGCATTATTTTTTGATTATATTTTAACAACTAAAAAAGAGATTTCAATATTTAAAGACGATGGAATAAGAAAAGTAGATTTTATGATTGGAGTAAATCCTGGCTATCATAGGCCTCTTAACCTTAAGGAAATTTATGATGTAACTTTCATAGGGGCACCTTTAGCTGATAGATATGATTATATAAAATTTTTAATGAAAAAAGGAGTAAATATTAGATTATTTGGAGGAGGATGGCATAAATATGCTGATTTAAAAGAGATTTATGGAGGTTTTTTGTATCCGGATGATTTTATAAAAGTGATTAATCAATCTAAAATAAATCTTAATTTTTCAAAAACCTTTTTTAAACAAGGAAAATTAGGGCAAATGAAAGGACGTCCAATAGAAATACTTGCATGTAATTCATTTTTATTAACCGAATATACAAGTAAAACTATAGATTTTCTTGCAGACAATAAGGAGATGAATTTTAGAAGCGAAGAAGAACTCCTTAAAAAAATCAAATATTATCTTAAACATGAAAAAGAAAGAAAAAATCTTGCAAAAGAAGGTTACAATCATATTGTAAAAAATCGTTCTTGGGAAAAATTATTCACAAACTATTTTAACAAAATAGAAAAAGACAAAATTAAACATTATAATCCTCCAGAAGTTAGTGAAAAAATAATTACTCTATCTGAAAACGAAATAAGTTTGCCAATTAATAAATTAAAAGAAAAATTAAAAAATGCAGATTATGTGGATTTTTCTAAAGCATCTAATAAAAAATCCACTCATAAGAATTATTTTCAATCTTATTCTTTAAAAATTTCTAAAAAAGATATAAGTTGCTGTGATTATCTTGTTTATTCTGAATCTTTAGGAGATTATTTAGTAAACTTATCAAAAAAATCATTTAATACCTTAAAAAAAGAGGATTTTTACAAAATATTGAATATAAATCAATTAATGGTAAGAAAAAATTATTTTTTGAATAATTTAAAATCATTTCAAAAGTTATTCCATGGAGAAGTTTGTAATTTATTAAATGATAAAAATACAGTATTTATCTCTATCCCCTTAGTTAAAATACAAAGTGTGGGAAAAATTCCTTATAAAGATATGAAAAATGTTTTTAATACACCTTTTTTTGATAAATTATTTTCTCTTGTTAGACAAAAAAAGATATTGGATCCATATATGTTTAAATTATTTTTATTATCCTATCCAGGGAAAAAATTTATTTTTAAATATTTATTTGAAAGAGCTCTTGATAAAGAAAGTTGGGAAGCATTGAATTTTTTTAATTAATAAATTCACTTACTTTTTTAATAATAGAATCTATATCTATTCCGCATGATTTTCTTATATTTTCTCGTCCTCCATATGCATAGATATATGACTTTAAACCAATTCTTTTTAATTTAACATCTAAATCATTATCAACAATCGTTTCTGCAATAATACTTCCAAAACCGCCATCAAGAATATGTTCTTCTATAGAAATAATTTTTTTATATTTAGCTAAAGTCATATTCAATTCTTGAGGCAAGGGTTTTAGTTTGTATAAATCTATGACTCCAACTTTTATTCCTTTATTAATAAGATAATCATGAACTTCTAATGCTTTATGTACAAGGTTTCCTGTTGCAATGATTGCTACATTTTCTCCTTCTTTAAGTTCTCTAAATCCCTTTTCAAAATTTTCTCCTTCTTGAGAAAGATTAGGATGAATTTCTCTATCTAATCGTATATAAACCGGTTTATCTGATTTACATATATTTTCTGCAAGTTCTGAAGCCATAGAACTATCTGATGGAGAATAAATTTCCAAATTTGGAATAGCTCTCATTATTGTTATATCTTCTGTTGTGTGATGCGTGGGTCCAGAATCATCATAACTAAATCCTGCCCCAACTCCAACAAGCTTTATTGGAATTTTCATAAGTCCACAATTTAATTTTGTAAACTCATGACATCTTGATGTAATAAATGGAGCAATAGCATATGTAAAAACCTTTTTTCCTTCTTTTGCTAAACCTGAAGCAATTGCAATCATATTGTGTTCTGCAATTCCAACACTAAAATATTGTCCATTTAGGTCTTTTCTAAATTTATCAAGAGAAGGAGCGCCCATATCTCCATCAACAAGCATAATATTTTTATCTTTTTTTGCAAGATCATAAATTCTATTCCAAAACGAATCTCTCATTGAAATTTTAGTGTTCATTTTTATATTTTAAAAGAATATTCTTCTAATTCATTTACTAATTTATTTGCTTCTTCTCCTTGAGGTGCCATTCCATGAGTTAATGCAACATTTTCCCATGACTTTAATCCTTTTCCTTTAACTGTTTCAGCGATAATCATTAAAGGTTTATCTCTTTTATGAGCTCTAAAATTTTCTATTGCATCATATAATTCCTTAATAGAATGGCCATTTATTGTTTTAACATCCCATCCAAATGCTTCAAATTTTTTATCTAAAGGATTTAATGAAACGACATCTTCTGTTGGAGCTAATACTCCATAACCATTTCGATCAACTATTGCAATAAGATTATTTAATTTATGATGGCTTGCAAACATTGCAGCCTCCCAATTACTTCCTTCTTGTAATTCAGCATCTCCAAGTAATACAAACGTGTGATAATTTTCTCTATCTACTTTTGCTGCTAAAGCCATTCCAGCCCCATATCCTAATCCATGTCCTAAAGAACCTGTTGTAAATTCTACTCCAGGAATATCATTTTGCAAGTGAACTCCAAAGCGAGCATCTTCACAACAAAAGCTACTTAGCCAATCTCTTGGAAAAAATCCAATATCTGCAAGTGTTGCATACAAAATAGGACTTGCCTGCCCCTTGCTTAAAATAAATCTATCTCTTCCTTCCCAATTAGGATTTTCTAAATTATAATTTAAAATATTTCCATGATATAATGAGGTTAAGATTTCTGCACAAGAAAAAGAAGATGTTACATGACCTGTTCCAGCTTTTATACACATATTCAAAGTAATCTTTCTTAATTCATTTGCTTTGTTTTGTAAATCTTTTAAATTCATATCTTTCATCTCATCCTTAATTTTTTTTGGTTTTTAATCTTTTCTATTATTAAGTATAATTAATTCCAATACATAAGATTTAAATATAAATATAATACAGATTTATTATGACCGAAAATCAATTAGATCTGTTATTTATTAATGTTGGTGGATCTAAAAAAAAAGTTTATCAGGATTTAAGTAAAGATTATTCTGCAATAGAGCCTCCTTTTTGGGCTGCACTCAGTGCAGGATTTATTAGAAAAAAAAGTTTTAATATTGATATTATTGATGCAAATGCAGAAAATTTAACTTATGAAGAAACATCTGATTTAGTTGAAAAGAAAAATCCTCTATTTGTAAATATTGTTGTTTATGGACAACATCCTTCTGCGTCTACTCAATTAATGACAAGTGTTAGAAATCTTTGTAAAGTAATAAAATTAAAAAATACAGAGAGAAAAATAATTCTAACAGGTTTGCATCCTTCTGCTCTTCCAGAAAAAACAATTAAAGAAGAAGTGTGTGATTTTGTATGTGAAGGTGAAGGATTTTACACACTTTTAGCTTTATTAGAAGGCAAGTCTTTTCAAGAAGTTCCTGGTTTGTGGTATCGTGAAAATGGGGAAATAAAATCAACCTCAAGAGCTTCAAATATTTATAATTTAACATCTGAATTAGATGAAGTTGCATGGGATTTATTGCCTATGGATAAATATAAAGCACACAACTGGCAGTGTTTAGATAATTTAGAACAAAGACCAAAATATGCGTCTTTATCTGCAAGTATGGGATGCCCCTTTAATTGTAGTTTTTGTTCAATTAAAGCAACTTTTGGAGGAGAGAGAGTAATTAGATATTGGACGCCTGAATGGGTTTTAAAACAAATTGATATGCTCGTAAATAAATATAATGTTAAAGTTATAAAAATTATAGATGAGATGTTTCTTTTTGATACAAAACAATGTCTAGCAATTGCAGAAGGGCTTATCGAGAGAAATTATGATTTAAATATTTGGGCATATGCGAGAGTTGATGTAACTAAAAATATAGATTTAGAACTTTTAAAAAAATTAAGAAAAGCAGGATTTAAATGGCTGTGTTTTGGTTTTGAAGCAGCAAATGAAGCAGTTTTACATGAATCTGAAAAAGGAAGATTTACAAAAAAAGATATGCTTGATGTTAGAAATAAAATTAAAGAAGCTAATATTAATGTTCTAGGAAATTTTATGTTTGGTTTGCCTGAAGATGATTTTGATACTATGCAAGAAACATTAAATCTGGCAATTGAGATGAATTGTGAGTTTATAAATTTCTATTGTGCAATTGCTTGGCCAGGGTCTCAACTCTATCGAGATTCTTTAAAAAAAGGAGTAGAATTTCCAGAAGCATGGGCAGATTACGCTCAACATTCTCATGGATTTATTCCTCTTCCAACAGATAAACTCTCTCCAAAAGATGTTTTAGAATTTAGAGATTATGCTTTTGATGTTTATTTTAAAAATCCAAGATATCTTGAGATGATAGAAAAGAAATTTGGGAAAAAAACAAGAGACCATATAGAAAACATGACAAAAATAAAATTAAAGAGAAAATTGTTTGGAGATATAAAATAATTTATTTATTCTAAAAAATTTAGAACACAAATCTTTAAAAATCATCTTTATCCATAAAATTTATGGATTATAATATTCCAAAAAGAAAACTTGGAAAAACAGGATTAGATGTTACTATTATTGGTCTGGGTGGAGCAGGTTTTGCTCCAAATAAAACAGTGAATTTCTTTGAAAGACCTATGGATGATTGTCTTGCAATAGAAACTATTCAAACTGCAGTAGAAAAGGGAATTAATTTAATAGATACTTCTCCATTTTATGGAGATAGTGAGAGGAGAATTGGTTTGTTTTTTAAAGATTATAAAAATAGAGATTCCATTGTTTTAAGTACTAAAGCTGGTACTGGTCCAGGATATTTAGGATATTCTAAAGATAATTTTAGAAGAAGTGTTGAAAATAGTTTGAAAAAATTAAATATAGATTATATTGATATTCTTCATATACATGATCCTGATGAAGTAGGATTTGAACAAGCTTTAGGAAAAAAAGGAGCTATAAAAGAAATGATTAAAATGAGGAAGGAAGGAATAGTTAAATATTTTGGTCTTGGAGTTAGATCTCATAAGTTACATAAAAGATTTATCGAATCAGGTTTTGCAGATGTAATTATTACTTACTTAGATCATAATTTATTAAGGCAGAGTGCTAAAGATTTATTAGTTTCTTGCGAAGAGAAAAATGTTGGAGTAATGATAGGATCAGCTTTATGTTTTGGCCGTTTATCTGGAAAAAATCCAAAAATAATGGATAAACATCTTCTTAATATCGATAAAGAAATTGATTTTAATAAGTTATATAAAATGTATGATTGGTGTATTGAAAATGGATTAAATTTACAACAAGTTAATTTTAATTATATTTTAAATAATTCTTCTAGTGTAATCCTTATTGGTTCAGCATCCCCTCAAGAAGTTAAAGAGAATATTGCTGCAACTAAACCTTTTTCCAAGGATGATAAATATATGGAATTTATCAATCATTTTAATTTGTAAAATTAATTTTATTATTTTTAGACAAGACAACATATAGAAGAAATGATAAAATTAAGACTAAAAAGAAGATTGTTCGAGATTAATTAATTTGTTTCTTGCCCACTCAAAATCTTCATAGTCTTTTCTAATTATTTTTTTTGCCGATTCTGTATGAAGCATATCAAACCATTCACTTTTAAATTTTAATCCTCTTAAAGTCTTCTCTAAAACATCTTTCTCTATTTTTCTAAAAATTTCCCCACAGAATTCCTTAAGTTTTCTAGAATCTTTTTGATTATCTCTTATTTTTTTAGAATCTATATAATCTTTTCCTCCAAAATATTTAACAGCATCTAAAATACCATGAAAACCCAAGCCAGCCATTTTGTCAGCATCTTGAAGAATCTGGGCAACTTTATTATTGCCATCATAAATTTTGTAAGAATGAACAATTATCGCTTCGATTATCTCGCTAAACTTGACCCCTGAAATTCCATTTTCCTGTAAAATTTTTATAGTTGGTTCAATAGAGAGTAATGGATGTGGTGAAGAAGAGCCTTTTTCTGTCTTAAGCTTTTCTTCTTCAATTCTTCCCAAATCATGGCAATAAGCTGCAATAATACAAGATTCTTTATCTGCATTTTCTAGTTCTGCTAGTATTCCTGAATAATAAGCAACTCTCTCTACATGATGCCATTTATGAACCCAACATTTTAATTTTTCATATTTGGGTTTTACGAATTCCCTAATTGAATTTAATATTTTTGTCATTGATGAATTTATAATTTTTTATTTTATAAGGATTTATTAATATGTTTTATAATAATTTAATTCTTTATTTACCTCTGGATTCAAAATATTCTTTTAAAATTTTTAGACTATGTTTTGTAATTGGAATTGTTTATAATTCTTTTTTATCTAAAAATGCAAAACCTGCCCCTTCATCAAGTTTTATATCAGATAGTTTTCCATTAAACCTACAAAGATAGATATAATCTTCCCCCTCTTCTATCCCTTTTGAATGTTCAATTTTGTATGGAGAAGTTTTTAAAAATTTAATAATATCAACTTCAATTCCAATTTTTCTTTTTAATATTTCTTTAAGTATATCTTTAGAGTTACTCCCTTCTTCAAGCTTTCCTCCAAAAAAACACCACTTTCCAGGAAGCCATGGATGTCCCAAATCCTTTTTTTGAAGAAGAACTTCATTATTATTGTTTAAGATAATAGCAATTACAACGTTTCTTTGTATCATAAGATTTAGGCTGTTTTTCTCTTTATATATTTTATTATCTAAATCCTTAAAAACCATTTTTATATAACGTGAGAATGGAAGACCACTCTAATCTAAAGAAGATATGTCTTAGTGCCTTAAGGGAAGCTAAAAAAACAGTAGAATCTCTTGGAGAAGAAGGAAGAAAAGAATTGCCAAAACAAGGAGAGCCATTAACAAAATCAGACATGGCAGTATCTAAAACATTAAAAAAGCATTTTTTAAATTCTAGTTTAGATGCAATATTTCATAGTGAAGAAGCAGGAATAATAAATTCTCCATCAGACCCAAGATATATAATTTATTTTGATGAAATAGATGGAACTTTTAATTATCAAAGAGGAGGACTTTTACCATCAACTACAGTTATATCTGCCTTTAATCATTCAGAAACTCCAAAATTCAAAGAGGCTGTATTTGCAGCTGTTATGGACGTAAAAAATAATAATTTATGGTATGCTGAAAAAGATAAAGGATGTTATTTTAATGGTGAAAAAGTTAAACCTTCTAAGATAAAAGATTTAGGAAGAGATGTTTTTGCATACATTGACCACGGTCCATGTCCTTCAAGAGAAGAGATGGAAAAGTTTGCAAATGTTTATGGTTCTTGCTGGTCACACAATGTTTCTTCAGCAGGATTTGGTCTTGCATGTGTTGCAAGCGGGCATGCCGATATTTATATTTTGAATAAACAAAAAGCACATGAACTTGGAGCAGGATATTTACTTGTTAAGGAAGCAGGAGGATATCTAGTTGACTTTAAAGGAAATTCTTTAGATAATCAGGAATTTAAATTTGACAAGACATACCCCATTATATCAGCAGGGAATAAAGAGTTAGGGGAGAAATTAAGAGAGAAAATATAAGAATACTAAATATATTTTAAATTGTATATATTATGCCACAATTAAATTTAAAAACTGATTTATAAAACTAATAAAATGGTAAAAGAAAAATCGGATTGCCATCCATCTGTTGTAGTTGCTTACTCAAAGGATGTAGGAAAATTTTTAATGAGTGTTTATGATGAAGGTTATCCAAGAAAGGCTTATAGATTATCTGCAAATAATATTGGAGGAAATCCAGAACCCAAAGATACAACCACTGAAAATGTTTTGTTAAGAGAAATTTCAGAAGAATTTGATCCAAATCATCCAGAAGAAAAAATGTATGTGGGAAAAGTTGATTGGGCTTCTAAAGAAGATATTCGCCTAGTCCGAAACGGATTGTTAGGAAATGTTCAACCATTACAAGATTTTATGGTAAGACAACCAGAAGTCATTGAAGGAGGAAATAAACCTTATCAAGGTGTTTATAGTGTTTTTTATACATCAATCAATGGAGAAGTTATTGAATGTGTAGAAAAAAATCTTAAAGATAAGAAGAATATTGTTACAGAAGGAAATATAGGAGTCTTTACTCTTGAACAATTGGCTAAAAGTCCTCGTGGAGAATTTTCAACTGCTCACGTTACAGCACACATATTAAACTGGAAGTACAAATCAAATATTCCCCATCCAAAACAAATTAGTGCAGAGCCAATCGGACTTCCAAGAAGATCTTATAATAATTATACTGATGATTTTGTATACAATCAAGAAGATTTAATTAAAGCATCAAACGCAGAAGATTAATAATTTTTTTCAACCATATAATTTAAAAATAGTTACCTAATTCATAATAAATTCTAAGAGGAATAGATTAAATATCTTTCTATCTTAAGGAAAATCAACACACATAGGATCATCTTCTATAGAGCCTATTGCTAATTCTTCAATTTGTCTTGCATATTCTCCATAAGTACATCTTGCACATTCCTTATTAACATCAACTGAATTTAAAAGTTTTCTATGTTTATCACTTCCCCAAACTTCCGTTATTTTTTCTGGATTAGGAAAATGATTGCACAATAAAAACCTTTGTTCTATTCTATGATCTGCACAAATATAACAATTTCCATCAGAACATGCTTGCAACATTAAAGTTGAGCTGCAACATTTCTTAAAAGTGTGTTTTATTTTAAATTCAGGATCATATTTATGCATTACAGTAAATACTCTAAAATTTTCATCTTCCATTTCATGACATTTTTCAAAAAGTTCATGAATTTCTTGAAAATTATAATTAAGTTCAGTTATTTCTTTAAAATCTTTTCTTTGAAAATCAGCCGGTCGCGCATGAAAATCTCTAACTCCAATTTCCTTTGCAAGTTTACAAGCTTTTTCTATATCTTTCCAATTGTATGGAGAAATCAAAAACTTATAAGAGATATCAATTTTAGAACCAGTACTTTTTTTAGTCTCTACAAGAAGCCTTAAGTTTTCTATTACCTTATCAAAATTATCTACACCATGAACTCTTTGAAATGTTTCTCTTGATCCTGCATCAACAGAAACACCAACCCATCTGCAAAACATCATTTGTCTAGCAATTTGTTCATTAATTAAAGCCCCATTTGTAGCAAATGAAGATACCATCCCTTTGTTTGAAATATATGCTGGAAGTTCCCAAACATTTTTATTCATAAGTGGTTCTCCACCACCACCAATACAAACTCCTCTAACACCCCATTTAGCTGCAAAATCTACTAATTTTCTTAGATGTTCAATAGTCATAACTTTTTTGTCCTCTGGAACTTCACTAGGATTGTGCACAAGATATCTTTGAGCATTACAATGATCACATTTAAAATTACATAGATGTGTAGGATCTAAAGAAAGTTCAATTGGAGGAGGAAGTTCAGGAGAGTTAAACCACTTAGCTATTGGTTTATAATGGCTTTCAAAGTAAGTTAAACCCTTATATGAATTAAAGGAATTGTATTGACTTTTATTACTCCACTCTTTTCTCTTTGCTTTTTCTTGCCAATCATCTCTCATGTTATTTTTTTATTTATATAGTTTTAAAGCATTTCGATAGTTATTAATATAAATTCGAATATATACTAATCACATTCTTTTTAATAAGGATTTTAAAATCTTTTTAAAGATTTATGTATGAATCCTATTATTTTTTTATGAATAAATTTATAAAATAATTAAATTAGGAAATATGATGAAACTTAAACAGAAAAACAAAAAACAAATAGTTTTTCTAGAACCCTTTCCAACAGTTATGGTCTATAAAATAGCTAGATTATTTAAGAAAAAAGGATATGAAACAACTTTAATAATTCTTTTAGAATCAAAAGGAGCATCAAAAGAATTTCATAAAGGAGCTTTTGATAAAATAATCTTCTTGGATCTTAGTTTTTTTAAAATAAATTTAAAAAATGCTCATTTAATTTTATTATCTTTAATTAAACAATCTAAAGAGCTCTTTAAATCTATGATTTCTATCTTAAAACTAAGACCTTATGCAATCTTTACCAGGGGCTCTCCAAGTTGGCCATGTGCATTAACTATGAAATTATTTAAAAAAATCCCAATAATTTATTTTCCTTATGATATTCGTTGCCAGTATTACAAAAGTGTTGAACATGCAATAAAGTTTGGAGGAATGTCAAAATTTGAACTTAATGCAGAAAGATTTTGTTTTGAGAATGCTAAAGGAATAATGCATAAGGGATATAATAAAGAATTGGAATTTTTAAATGGAAGAATGTTAGGAGACAACATAAAATTATCTCCTCTCACTCTAAGTTTTCTTCCTTATTGTTTAAAAGAATTTAATGTTCCTATTAATAAAAATAAGCTTTCAAAGAAAGATAAAGAAATCCATATAGTTCATATTGATTCTATGGGAAATGTTGGACCTATTGGAGCAAAATATGTTTATAATACTCTAAATGATTTAGTAAACCAACAAATTCATATACATATATATTCAAGACCAAATTCTATTTCAAAAGAACAACTAACAAAATTCTTTAAAGAAGATTCTGCATTTACAAGAGCATATGGAGATCTTTTAAAATCAAAATATTTCCATTTCCATTTACCTTTAGAACCAGATAAAATAGCAGCTGAAATATCAAAATATGATTATGGGCTTTATCCTTCAGGACCCAAAACAGAACTTTCAAAATATGACTTAGAATTAAAATTTTCAACAGGAAATAAAATAGCTTCTTATCTAGAAGCAGGGCTTCCGTTAATATATGAGGATGATGCTATTTTTACAGGAGAATTATTAGATAAATATGGAGTTAGTATTCCTTATAAAATTCAGAATTTAAAGACATTAAAAAAAAGATTAAAAAAATTAAATTATTCCCAACTTATAAGAAATGTTAAAAAAGCAAGAGAAGATTTTGATATGGATAAAAATTTTCAAAGATTAGAAAAGTTTATTAAGGAAGTTGTGGAAAATAAATAGTTGAATTTTAGATACATAATACTTTTAAATTCATTTCTATCCTGATTTCTTATGGAAAAAGAGAGAGTATTAATCATTAAAACAGGTTATTCTGAGATACTAGATGTTGAGAATCATTTAAAAAAAGTTAGTTTAGGTGATGTTTTAAGATCAACAACATTATTACATCTTTATGCAAAAGATAATGTTACTTGGTTAACAGATAAAGCCGCATATCCTTTACTGGAGCAAAATAAATACATTAACAGATTATTGCCTCTTGATTTTGAAAATGCAATGCATTTGTTAGATGAAGAATTTGATATATTAATTAATTTAGAGAAGAATATAGATATTTGTAAATTTGCAAATAAAGTGGATGCTTGGAACAAAAAGGGATTTAGATTTGATAAGAGTGCAGGAAAAACTAAAGCTTTTGATAATGCTCTTGATATATTGTCTTTAAGCGTTAGCCCTCATCTTAAAAAAAGTAATTTACAGACTGCTCAAAAACTTTTATTTAAAGTTGTAGGAAAAGAATGGGATGGAGAAGAATATGTTTTGGGTTACAAACCAAATAATGGAGAAATTTATGATATTGGATTAAATACTCAAATTGGTCCCAAGTGGCCTATAAAAAGTTGGCCTAAAAAAAATTGGGATAGATTAGAGAAACTTTTGAAAGGAGATGGATTTAAAGTAAGCAGGCAAGATGATAAAAAACATAAAGAGATAACTACTGATTTGAATAAATATATGGATTGGATTAATTCTTGTAAGTTAATTGTAACAAATGATAGTTTAGGAATGCATTTAGGGATAGCTCTCAAGAAAAAAGTATTAGGACTTTTTGGACCAACACCTCATAAAGAAGTTTATTTTTATGAGAGAGGAAAAGCCCTTTTGCCAGAACAATCTCAAAAATATAAAAAATGTATTCCTTGTTTTGATATAAAGTGTAATGAAGAGAAACAATGTATGGAATCTATTTTTCCTGAAACTGTTTATAAGGAGGTAAAAAAAATTTATTAAAAAATGAAATGGAAAGTACCTTATATTGATCTTTCTTTACAATTTGAAAATTCAGAAAAAGAACTTACAGAAGAATTTAAAAGAGTTATGAAAGAAGGAAGTTTTATTCTTAGAGATGATGTTAAAAAATTTGAAGATAATATGGCCTCTTATCTAGATGTAAAACATGTTATTGGAGTTAATTCTGGAACAGATGCTTTATCCCTTTCTGTAGAAGCTGCAGGGATAAAAGAAGGAGATGAGGTAATAACTGTAGCTCATACATTTGTTGCAACAATTGCTGCAATAGTTCATAGAAAAGCTAAGCCAGTTTTAGTTGATATCAAAGAGGATTTTAATATGGATATTGAAGAAGTTGAAAAGGCAATAACAGATAAGACAAAAGCAATAATTCCTGTTCATTTAAATGGAAGAATGTGTAATATGGATAGATTAATAGAAATAGCACGAAAATATAATTTAATAATTATTGAAGATGCTTGTCAATCTCTTGGCTCACTTTATAAGGGAAAAAAAGCAGGCAGTTTTGGATTAACTGGTTGTTTTTCTACACACCCAATGAAAACTTTAAGTTGTGGAGGAGATGGAGGCTTTGTTTCTACAAATAATGATGAAATAGCTGAAAAAATAAGATATTTAAGAGACCATTGTCAAAAATTAACTGAAAAAGGGAAAAAAATTGTCTGCTTTGGTTTTAATTCTAGATTAGATAATTTACAAGCAGCTATCTTAAATGTTAAATTTAAATTACTTGATCAATTTATAAAAAGAAGAAGAGAAATAGCATCAATCTACGCTGAAAGATTAGCAGATTTACCTTTAATACTACCTCCTTTGCTTTCACAACAAGATTATTTTGATACATATAATTCATATGTAATTCGTACATCTTATCAGCAAGAGCTTATGGATTTTTTAGAACTAAATGGTATAGAAGTATTTGCTCATTTTTCAGAACCATTGCACCATAATCAAAAATTAAATTTGCCTAATTACAATTTTCCAATAAATGAAAAAATATGTAAGGAAATTTTATCTCTTCCAATTCACCCTGAATTAACTAATGAACAAGTAGAGTATGTAATAGAAACTATTCATAAATTTTTTAAATATAAAAAATGAAAGGAGGTAAAAATGAGAAAACTTAAAATAGGATATGACCTTACAAATATAGAATCTTATGGAGCAGTAGGTTTATTGACAAATTCAAATATTAGTAAAGAAGATAGTGAAAAATACAAGAAAGTTCTTGATTCATTCAATGAGATTATGGAGCAAGAAATAAAAGACGGAAAAATAACCTCCGGAAAATTAGAAATAACTCTAGATAATTGTGATGTATCAAAAGAACATTCTGATTTTCTTTAATAGAAATTTTAGTCTCATTATATAAAAAATGATAGATGTAGATAACCATAAATTAATGTTTCATCCTGAAAGAGTTGCTGAATGGAAAAAAGAGGAAGATTGTTATCCAATTTATGTGGAAATAGGACCAACTAATACTTGTAATCATAGATGTGCTTTTTGTGCTCTTGATTATTTAGAATATGGAAGAGATTTTATTGACAAGGATATTATGGTATCAACATTAAAAAATATGGGGGAGCAAGGGGTAAAATCAGTTATGTTTGCAGGAGAAGGAGAACCTTTATTACATAAGAATATAGGCTTATTTGTAGAAACAGCAAAAAAATCTGGAATAGATGTCTCTATGACTACAAATGGTGTTCCTTTTACTGATGAAAAAATAAAACAAATTTTACCAAATCTTTCATGGCTAAGATTTAGCATTAATTCAGGTAGTTCTAAAAATTATTCACAAGTTCATAAGACAAAAAAAGAAGATTTTTTTAGAGTAATAAAAAATATAAGAAAATGTGTTGAATATAAAGAGAAGAATAATTTAGATCCAACAATAGGGACTCAATTTTTAGCAATATCCAAAAATATAAATGAAGCACCAAAACTGGCAAAAATATTAAAAAATATTGGGGCAGATAATCTTCAGATTAAACCTTATTCCCATCACCCTAGTAGTATTAATGATTATTCAGTAGGAATTGATGTATTTAATCAACTTGAAGAAAAATTAACTGAATTTGATTCAGATAATTTTAAAGTATTATTTAGGAAACAAACAGCAAAAAGGATTAATGAAGGAATTAATTATTCTGAATGTTATGGTCTTCCTTTTTTTACATTAATAGATTCAAAAGGGAATGTTATTCCGTGCAATCTATTTTATAAAAATGAAGAATTTAGCTATGGGAATATATATAAAGCTAATTTTAATGAAATTTGGAAGGGAGCTAAAAGAAAACAAGTGATAGAAAAAATAAGACAACAGGGAATTTCGGAATGTAGAAAGGGATGCAGATTAGATCCAATTAATAGGTATTTACATAGATTAAAAAATCATGAACCGCATGATAATTTTATATAAAATGAGAAAGAAGATAACCAAACAAGAATTAATTGATTTTGAAAGGCATATTGCTAATCTTTGGGAAAAAGGCAAACTTTCTTGTCCAATTCATCTTTCTGGAGGAAATGAAGAACAATTAATTGAAATTTTTAAAGATATAAAAGAAGAAGATTATGTATTTTCAACACATAGAAGTCATTATCATTATCTTTTAAAAGGGGGTTCTCCAAAAGTTTTAGAAAAGAAGATTTTAGATGGAAAAAGTATGCACATTTTTGATAAAGATATAAATTTTCTTACTTCATCAATTGTTGCAGGCGGTACACCAATTGCTGCAGGAGTAGCTTTAGGACTTAAAAAAAACAAAAGCAAAAATCATGTTTGGTGTTTTTTAGGTGATGGTGCCGAGGAAGAAGGACATTTTTCTGAAGCAGCAAGATATGTTGATGGTTGGAATCTCCCTTGTACTTTTATTATTGAAGATAATAATAGATCTGTTGCTACACCAAAAAAAGATCGTTATAATCAATCTGAATTTAATTGGCCTTCATGTGTTAAAAGATATAATTACAAATCAACATATCCTCATTATGATACTGGAAAAAGAATAGATTTCTCTAATCTAAAAATTAAAAAGTGGTATAAAAAAATAAAACATAAAAAGGAAAAATCTTCTAAATTAGAAACAAGTCTTGCCTACGGAGAAGCAATTAAACAATCAATGGAAAAATTAGCAGAAGATAAAAAAGCAATTTTTATTGGTTATAATATAAAATATGGAACAAAAGCATATGGTACTCTTTCAAATATTCCTAAAAACCAATTATTAGAAACTCCTCTAGCAGAAAATTTAATGTCAGGATTAGCAATTGGTTTAGCTTTAACAAATTACAAGCCTGTTTTATTTTTTGAAAGACATGATTTTATGTTGATTGCTCTAGATTCATTAGTAAATCATTTAGATAAATTAGAAGCAATGTCCGAAGGACAATTTAAAGCACCTGTGTTAATAAGAGCAGTTGCAGGAGAAGAAACTCCTCTTTATCCGGGACCTCAACATATTCAAAATTTTACAAAAGCTTTTGAGAATTTATTTTCTTTACCAATATATAAACCTCAAACTGCAAGTCAAATTCTTGAAACATATCAAACCTTAGGAACCTTTAAGAACTCGGCAATAATTATAGAAAAAAAAGAATTATACTCTAAAAATGGATAAAAAGAGAAATGAACCAATAATTTTGGATGGGCATAAATTAGCTTGGCACAAAGATAGAGTTGAAGCATGGTTAAAAGGAGAAAGAATAGTTCCAATTACAATAGATTATGCTTTAACAAGAGCTTGTAATTTTAAATGCACTTATTGCTACAGTCAATTGCAAAAGAATGATAATACAAAAATGACTAAAGATCATACCTTTAGATTCTTAGATGATTGTGCAGAATTAGGGGTTAAAGGAGTAATTCTTATGGGAGATGGTGAAAGTACTGTTTCACCTCATTTTGCAGAAACTTTAGTTTATGGAAAAAAGAAAGGAGTAGATATGGCTGTTGCAACAAACGGGGCTCTTTTAAAGGAAGAAGAGCTAGAGAAAATATTAGGGTCCTCTACATGGTTTAGGTTTAATATTTCTGCAGGAGTTCCAAAAAGATACTCTGAAATTCATGGTTGTAAGGAAAAAGATTTCTATAAAGTTATAGAAAATATTAAAAAAAGTGTTAAAATTAAAAAAGACAAAAAATTAGATGTGACAATTGGGATGCAAATGGTATTTCTACCAAAATTTAAGGAAGATGTTATTCCTCTTACAAAATTAGGAAAAGATCTTGGAGTAGATTATTTAGTAATAAAACATTGTAGTGATGATGAAAAAAGAGAACTTGGATCAAATTATAAAGAATATCTTGATTCTGATTTAATTAATACTTTAGAAGAAGCTGAAGCATACTCTACGGACAATTATTTCGTTAAAGCTAAATGGTCAAAAATTCTAAGTGGAGGAGAAAAGAAATATTCTAAATGCTATGGAACTCCTTTTCTTATGCAATTATCAGGTTCAGGATTAGTTGCTCCATGTGGACAACTTTTTAATTCAAAATATAAACAGCACCACATAGGAAATATTACAGAAACATCTTTTAAAGATATCTTGAAAAGCGATAAATATTGGGAAGTTATAAACCATCTAGCGTCTGATAATCATAATGTTCATACTGATTGCGGAATTATGTGTTGTCAAGATAGAATTAATGAATATTTATGGAATGTAAAACAAGGAAGTATTAAATTAGAAGAACCAAAAGGAAAACCCCCTCAACATATTAATTTTATTTAATATACAAATATTTAAAAATCAACTTACTTAATTTAAAAAATGGACAAAATTGCAGTTATTGGAAGTAATTCATTTTCAGGAGCTCATTTTGTTAATCATGTTTTAGAGAATACAAATTATAAAGTAATTGGGATTAGTAGATCTGCAGAATACAATCCAATATTTCTTCCATATAAAGGTAAGGAGGGATTTAAATTTTTTCAAGGAAATATAAATAATGGCTTAGATGATATAATTGATATTTTTGAAGGAGAAAAGGTAAAAAAAGTAGTTAATTTTGCTGCCCAAGGGATGGTAGGACAAAGTTGGGATAATCCGGAACATTGGTTCCGTACTAATTGTTTAGGAATTGTTAATTTAACAAATAAATCAAGGAGAATAAAATCCTTTGAAAAGTATGTTCAGGTATCTACTCCCGAAGTTTATGGTTCGTGCAATGAAATTAATGAAGATACCTCCTTTAATCCAAGTACCCCTTATGCATCTTCAAAAGCAGCAGGAGATATGTTTATCCAAAATTTAATAAAACAATTTAATTTTCCTGCAAGTTTTGTAAGATCTACTAATGTATATGGTCCAGGTCAACAATTGTTTAGAATTATTCCGCGTACAATAATTTATACAAAATTAGGAGAGAAAATACAGCTTCATGGAGGAGGAAAAGCAATAAAATCATATCTTCATGTTCAAGATGATTGTGCCGGTATATTGAAAATATTAGAAGATATTAATCATGGAGAAGTATATCATTTATCTCCAGATTCAGGAATTAGTATTAATAATTTGGTTAGGAAGATTCTTAAAAAAGTAGGGAAAAATTTTGAAGATTCTGTTAAAGTAGTTGACGAAAGAAAAGGACAGGATTCAGAATATCTTTTAGATTCAAGCAAAGCAAGAGACAGCTTGGATTGGAAACCAGAAGTAGATTTTGATAAGGGAATTGAACAATGTATTCAGTGGGTAGATAAAAATTGGAACGTAATTAAAACACTTCCCTTAGAATATATCCATAAAGAATAATTCTTTTTTATAAAAAAGATATAATTCATCCAAAAGAATTAAAAATCATAAAGCAGATTTATATAAAATGAGAAGAGCATCAAAAATAATATTATTAAATTCTAAAAAAGAATTCTTGTTATTTTTAAGAGATAATAAATTAGATATACCTTTTCCAGGATATTGGGATTTTATTGGAGGGGAAACAGAAAAAGATGAAACAGATTTAGAATCAATTAAAAGAGAAATAGACGAGGAGATAGAAAATGTTAATATAGGAAAAATAGAATTTATTGGAAATATTTTGGCAGGGGACAATTGTAATAATTCTATCTTTATTGGTCAAGTAAATACTCCTTTAAATAAAATTAAATTAAATGAAGGTCAAAGATTAAATTATTTTAGATTTGAAGAATTGCATAAAATAAAATTGGCCCCTTATTACATGGATTTTATTTTAAAAAATAAGGAAAAATTAGGACTATAGTTTTTGTATATATTCATCCATAATAATTCTTTTAAACCCTATTTTTAATCTCAATTTATGAAAAAAGGGGAAATAATTATTCCAGATACCTATAAATACATTGCAGCATTTTTAACTATGAGATGCAATCTTAGTTGTAGTTTTTGTATAAATTCTTTAGGCAATGAGGTTAAATTTAATAGAAATGAATTTAACGAAATTTCAGGAGAAGAATGGGTTAATGCCTTGAATAAGATTGAATCAAAACAAAATTTACCTATAACTCTTGGCGGAGGAGAACCTTTTTTACATAAAGATTTTATTTATATAATTAATAATTTAAAACCAGAACTTAATATTGATATACTTACTAATTTAATGTGGGGAAAAAAAGGATTAGAAAAGTTTATATCTGACGTTGACCCCAATAGAGTTAAAAGAGATTCTCCTTATTCTTCTATAAGGGTTAGTTATCATCCAGAAGCGATGAATGATGCAGTAAAACTTGCAGATAATGTAAAATTATTACAAGATAAAGGATTTAGTATTGGAATTTGGAGTGTTCTATATCCTAGTTCAACACAACTTTCGAGTATATCTGATACAATGCAATTTATATGTAAGGATAAAGAGATTGATTTTAGAACTAAGAGTTTTACAGGAGTATATAAGGGAGAACCTTATGGGGATTATTCCAAATTTCCAAAGTCTACCCTTCAAGAAAAAACAAAATCTTGTAAATGTAAAACTTCTGAATTATTAATTGGACCAAAAGGAGATACTTATAGATGTCATAGAGATCTTTATGCAAGAGAGAATCCTATTGGGAATATAACGGATAATTCTTTTTCTGTTGAAGATGATTTTATGGATTGTGATAAATATGGGCAATGCAATCCTTGTGATGTCAAGGTTACAACAAATAATAAACAAGAACTGGGTCATACAAGCGTAGAAATAAAAGAAATACAATCTACTTAAATTTTTAAGGAAAGATTTACTAATTATCAAATGGACAATCATCAAATTTTTTTAGAAAATAAGTTTAAGAAAGTTGCAGAATTAATTAAAGATAATTCTCAAGTACTTGATATCGGATGTAATAAGGGGATATTTCGGAATTTTATTCCAAATTGCAAATATTCTGGAGTTGATATAGATAAAAATTTAGTTAATGAATTAATTAAAAAAAATATAAATGTGAAACAAGCAGATTTGAATAAAGATGAAATTCCATTTAAAAATAAGAAATTTGATTATGTCCTTTTATTAGATATACTAGAACATGTAATAGATTCAAAAAAACTTCTTTATGATTCAAAAAGAAGATTAAATGAAAATGGAAAAATAATTATAACTTTTCCTAATGATTATCATGTTTTAAATAAGATTAGATTTCTTTTTAATAAACCTATAACAAAAGATCCTTTTGATCCATACGGGCATTTACATTTTTTTTCAATAAGAACAGGAGAAAAATTCTTAATTAATAATGGATTTAAAATTTTAAAAAAAGATTATGTTCCTCCAACTAACCCTTCCTTTTTACCGCAATTTTTTAAGAATTTTTTAGCAAAGATATTTCCTCAAAGTTTTGCAAGAGATATTTTATATGTTCTTTCTTAAACCATATTACATCCCTTGCATGTTAAAGGCGCTTTTCTTTGTTTCAATAATTTCCTAGTTAATTGATATTCTTTTCCATTCCAAATTTTCCAGAAATCTTCTTTTAAAATATTTCCAAAATAGGGTTTTTTATAATCAAGTATTTTACAACAAGGAGTAATATTTCCATTCCACGTAATATAAATGCTTCTCCAAGGCCAGATACATCCTGGACTTTTTTCTTCATCAAATATAACTGTTATCTTGTATTTTTTTGCAATTTTTTTTGCTTGTTTTATTTTTTCTTTTAATTCTTTGTTAAAATTTGAAACTACTTGAGTTTTTGTTTTTGAATTATATTTATCAATATAATCTTTTTTTTCTTGAATTGTTTGAAATCCAACTTTTTTTATACCAAGACTATTTGCTAATTTTATAAATTCAGGTATTTCATTAAAATTATCTTTTAAAATAACTGCACTTGTACTTACAATCGTTTTTTTCTTACTCTTTTGTAACTCATTAACTAAATTTTTTATATTTGTTTTAACTTTATTAAAATTGGCACCTTTTCTTATTTTTTCATATTTTTCCTTAATTGTAGAATCAATTGATATTCCTATTTCACCTATATCTACCTTGCATATCGTATGAATAATTTCTTTTGTTAACATTGTCCCATTTGTTGTAAAAAAAACAGTTATCCCTCTTTTATTTGCATATTTTATCATATCAAATAATTCTTTATTAAGAAAAGGTTCACCTTGTCCTGAAATATGTATTTTAGATAATGAATCTAATTTTTCTAAGATTGTTTTAAAATTTTTAAAAGACATTGTTCCAATAGAAACATTTATTTTCTCTCTAATACACATCTCACATTTAAGATTGCAATGAGAAGTTGGTTCTATTTGAGCAATTATTGGTTTATTTTTAACAATTAATTTTTTGTTTGATTTTAGGTATTTTAGAATATTAAGAAGAATTTTTATCTTTTGATTAGATTTAGTTTTCAAAAATGAATTATTACTTCTTAAAAAATCATAATACTTTTTTATTT
>CEPX01013472.1_pt1 | contig 33083 bp, 25 predicted proteins | sample 361361 | NCBI WGS metagenome assembly CEPX01 (sample SAMEA2619974, study PRJEB7988) | marine metagenome | biome: marine biome (ENVO:00000447); feature: mesopelagic zone (ENVO:00000213) & marine oxygen minimum zone (ENVO:01000065); material: "saline water (ENVO:00002010), including plankton...
TGAGTCTTGAATGTGACGAAACGGGGGATCGACCAGTCGTAATCATCAAACTGGTTTTTATCTGTTTCCTTTATAATGCGAACAGTAGTGCCGTCCCGCTTTTTCAAAACAATTTTGCTCGGCTGCGAGACGGAAGAATAGCTGTCCATGAAGTACTCTCCCAAAGGAGAAAATTGGACGCTGTGATTCCCTTTCTCCGTTGTCAACTGCTTCAAACCAGTTCCGTCGAATGAAACGCTGTATAGGTGACTTTCCGCCACGGACGCCTTGTTGGCCATGAAATAGACAACACCTCTCTCCTCATCCAGATGAACAATTCGAGTCGCTTCCCACTGCCCGTCTGACAACTGGGCCAGCTCTTCACCCTTCAGTGTGTGGCGGTGCAGATGTTGGTAGCCAGATCTTTCAGATATCCAGACTATTTCGTCTTTATCCAAAAACCTGTAATTATCGTGCACACTTACCCAACCATTTTCATCCATCTCCATAAGCCCCTGCTTTTTTTTGCCGGATTTGGGGTTGCAGATGAGGAGGTCCCACCGGTTCTGGAGCCGCCTCATTCTCATCACAAGAAGCTGCTCTGACGAGTGCCAGTAGATTCTGGGATAGTACATGTCACGATTGTCACCGATGTTCATCCAGCGGGTTGCTCCGCCAGTGGCCTTTACTACGCCGATTCTCATGGTGGGATTGGTCTGCCCCGCTTTGGGATAACGGATCTCCGTCGTCACAGGATACAGTTCCAGTTCATTAATCAATGTAAAAACGGGCACACGAGACTGGTTCTCTTCCCAGTAGGCAATAGTCTTGCTGTCAGGTGACCACCGGTAAGCGTCATAGATGGAAAATTCTTCCTCGTAGACCCAGCCGAAATGACCGTTGAGCACCACATCGGTGCCCGTCCTGGTTAATTGTCTCTCCCTCTTCCGGCCAATCTCGAAAGTGTAGAGATTGTTATCCTTCCGGACATACGCCACCATCTTGCCGTCAGGGGAAAATTTGACATTCCGCAGACGCTGATTATTTATAGAAACGGGAACCATTTCAGCAGTTTCTCTATTGTAAATCCAGTATGTTCCCCAGTTAGACCGCCGCCATATTTTTTCTCGGTCAGCCTGTATCAGTATCTTATGTCCGTCCTGACTAAAGCTGTAGTTTGTCACCACAACAGGTGAACCGTTGAACTTTAACCGCTCACCATCCAGAAATAACGTGGTATCATCTGTCACAAGATCAACCCTGTAGAGGGACCGGACATCGTTGGATTGTTTCAGAAATGTATAGGCATCTTCACCGGGCTGCCAGACGATTTTTCCCAGAGATGCCATTTCAAAGGGAGATTCTCCCGTTACATCTTCCAGCGTAAGCCGCTTTCCACCGAAAAGGTTCGAGCAAATGGCAAACGCAAGTAAAAGGACCGTTTTTTTCACCGGACGATTCCCTTTACCTGTTCCAGTAATTCAATCATCATGGGATGGGTCAGCCTGCCTGTATTTACATTCCTCGGGCTGGGATGATAACTGCTCACAACTGTTATACTATTCTGAAGAACAAACTTATTCCCGTGGCCGAACGGGTAATCTTTCATGAGAAAATCATACTGGGTGCGAAAAAACCTCAGGCAGGCATCGAAAGCAATCTTCCCCAGGGCAAGAATACATTTCACATTATTCAGAAGGACCAGTTCGGCGGAAAGATAATGAGCACACTGTTTCAGTTCGTCCGGCTTCGGTTTGTCCTCCGGGGGAACACATTTCAGCACAGGCGTCATGTAGGCATTTGTCAGTTCCAGCCCGTCATCTAAGGAATCGGAATTGGGCTGATTTGCAATACCCACATCATGAAGACAGCGGACAAGAAAATCTGCCGATTTGTCTCCGGTGAAAACACGCCCCGTTCTGTTGCCACCATGGGCCGCCGGTGCCAGGCCTGTGAGCAGCAATGATGCACCCTGTTCCCCGTAACCGGGGACAGGCTTGCCCCAGTAGTCCCACGCTTCAAACTGCTTCCTCTTTTTCCGGGCAACAGCCTCGCGAAATTCCACCAAACGGGGACAGGCGCGACATTGAACAATGTCCTTATTTAGTGATGATATCTTCCTGTATGAACTCAAATTCACTTCAACATATGACTTTTCTTTTGAAGAAACGGGTTGAGCATGACCCGAACACAAGTTGGAGAAGGTAGACAATCTCGGTATATTTCGCGGCATTTTTCTGGTGAGTGTGAAAGGATTCTGAATTAATGGGCATGATGAACACAATGAGGACGCGTATGCACGTGATCCTCTGGATTCTACTGATTCTATTCATCGGCAGTATGACCGTCGGAGGGCTTGTGGGCGGTGCCGATATTGTTAACCAGCTTTTTGGGCGGGTGGATGCATCCAAAGCTATCGCAGTGGTAAACGGGGAGGCAATCTCTCCAGACCTCTTCTACCATCAGCTTGAGCATAACCTTGAACAGGCCCGAATTCAGGGAATAGAACTCGATGACCGTGGTCTCAATTTCGAACGGGACCGGATCATTAATCAACTGATTGAAACACTACTCATCAACCAGGAAATTGAAAAACGGGATATCAAGGTCACGGACCAGGAGATCTACTTTGAACTGGTGAATAATCCGCCCCAGGAGCTCCGAACCATTCCCGACTTTTTGACGGACGATATTTTCGATGAAGCTAAATACAAACTGGCCCTTCAGAATCCTCAGGGTGACGAATGGCGCCCCATCGAGAACTATGTTAGGCAATACCTTCCCCGGCAAAAACTTTTCAACCAGATCCGGGCTGGCGTCCACATCTCCGAGAGCGATGTTCGCAATGAATATATATTACAGAATGTGGAATACACCGTAAGTGCCCTTGTCATAAGAACAAGCCGCTTCAACCAGCCGGAATTCAACCCCACAGAAGATGATATGGAGAATTACTTTTTCCTCAATCCTGATGAATTCCATCAGGACCAGCAACGGGTTCTCAGCTATGTAGAATGGGCAAAATCCCCTTCAGATGAAGATACGCTGCTGGCAAAGGAGACTGCTCAGGATATTCTCTCCCGCATAAAGGCGGGAGATGACTTTGCCGAACTGGCCAATGAATTCTCTGAAGATCCCGGCAACAGCACGCCTGAAGGGACTGGTCGTGGTGGTGACCTGGGATGGTTCGGCAAAGGCCAGATGGTGGCACCATTCGAAGAAGCAGCTTTTTCCGCTCAACCGGGCGATATCGTCGGACCTGTAGAAACCGATTTTGGAATACACGTCATTAAGGTCAAAGATCACCGAATCGAGAATGAAGAAGAGCAGGTACTGGCAAGTCATATTCTTCTTAAGATAGATATGGGTCCCACTACCCGTGAAAAAATAAAGAATGCGGCTACACAGTTTTCATTTGACGTAGAGGATTACGGTTTTGATCAAGCTGTGGAAAGAAACAGTAATGAACTCCGGAAAATGCAGCCTCTCACCGAACAGTCGATGTTCATACCGCCCTTCGGTTATTTCCCTGAACCGGCAAAATTCGCTTTTGAAAATGAATTAGGCAGTGTGAGTGACGTCATCGAATCAGATCAGTCTTTCACAATCCTCCGTCTCGACTCTATCCTCGCCGAAGGGACCAAAGAGTATGGAACCGTCCTCAACCAGATTCGCACTACTCTCACCACTGAAAACCAGATGGACGCCGCAAAATTGCTGGCGGAGGAACTGGACAGTCAGCTGTCGGAAGACAAGTCACTTTTCGAAAAAGCTGCCGACAATGATGAAAAAACTGAACTTGTCGGCCCTGTCTCAGCAAAGCTTGGTAGCTCATTCCAGAAAATTGGTCGCCATGAATCGATTATCGGTGCACTGCTGGCTGCCGAGGTGGGACAGATTCTTCCACCTGTTGAAATAACAAGGGCATACGTCATCGTGAAACTGGAAAACCGGGAGGATATAGATGAGGTAGACTGGGAGGTGAAAAAAGAAGTTATTCGAAAATCACTCTTCAGTCAGAGAGAGAATGAAGTGCTTGGCGCCTGGGTGACAGAATTGAGGGAAAAAGCTGACATTGTCGATAACAGGAAGTATTACTTCTAATTTTTATTTTCCCTTCCATTTGGGGCGTCGCTTTTCCCTGAAAGCCTTCAGCCCTTCTTGCCTGTCCTCACTGGCAATAATGGACTTGTAAGCTCTCTGTTCAACTTCAAGTGCCTGTTTAACTGGCTGACCTAATCCTTCATTAATTGATCTTTTGGCCGCTTTAACGGCGAGTGGCGCATTAGCAGCGATCTGACCAAAAATCTCCTGAACCGCATCATCCAGCTCGTCCTTTTCTACTAACCAGTCTACAACACCGTCACCCAATGCTTCTTCCGGGGTAAATGATTGGGCTGAGAAGATCCACTGTTTCGCTTTGCTTTCACCTATAAGTCTAGGGAGTCGGACGGTCCCCCCGGCGCCCGGCATGACGCCTACGGAGGTCTCCTTCATCCCAATAAAAGTATCGTCTGTCATGATCCGCATATCACACGCCAGCGCCAGCTCCAGGCCCCCACCCAGGCAATTTCCGTTAATAGCGGCCAGCGTGGGTACCGGGATATCGGCTATCCTCTGGAAAGTGTCAGACAGATATTGAACAAATGTTTCTACCTCCGCATCATCCATTTTTGCTCTCTCTTTAAGATCGGCTCCAGCACAAAAGTTCTCTCCACCAGCACTGATCACGACCATTCTCACAGTCTCATCCTGAACATCGTCGCACAGTTTGTTGAGTTCATCAACCAGGGCACGGGAAAGAGCGTTAACGGGGGGATTGTCCAGAGAGACAGTGAGGAGACCCCTTTGATCCAGTTTTGTATTAAGCATAGACATGATAGAGAAGTTAACCAGATTCTGCTATGAGATGCGCTAATGAGTCACAATTCAGCGAGATGTTATCCTGAAGATCAGCTAATATTGATTATTATTTAAACAGCTTCTCCGGCACATCCACTTCCATTCGAAGAAGATGCTGACCGTAAGTTTTCCCTTGGGCGTCCAACTGCAGCGTCTCGCTGCCGCCACCTGAGAGAGAATCGTACAAAATAAAATTAAAGGCCCAAAGGTTCGGCATTTCGTAGCGGATCACCTCTCCCTTTACCACCGAACTAAAATGGCCTTTCACCCGCTCAGCAGAAATCTCTTCTTTAGCCCAGTCGTAGGCCGCCTGTGATCTGAGAATAAGTCCTACATTGGTGTTAGGTCCCTTGTCACCGGACCGGGCGTGTGCAATGTCGTAAAGCGTTGTTTTCAATTCAATCTCTGAAAGTATAGTGTTTCTTTACCGCCTTGGCCACCTTCCAGGTGCACGACAGGCCTGACGGAAAAGTGACCAGATCGCCGGGGCCAATAGATGTTTCTCCCTCCTCAGTGACAACAGTTACTTCCCCCTCAAGAACGAGGCACTGCTCTGTAGAACTGTAGGACCACGGAAATTCTGAAGGCTCGCACTCCCAAATGGGGTAGTTGGCGAAAGTTGCTATCTCTTCCTCTGTTGGTTTTCTCACATCAATTTTCATTTTACCTCTTCAACTCTCACAGAGACATCTACAACATCCTTCGGAATCAGTGTAGGCCAATAGGCCATAATCTCCTGCGGTTTCGGTCGCCCACCGGCATAACCGGTAATTCCCGGCGGTCCGTTGGTAACCACAGGCGCTATTTCTTTTCCGAACCGAGCCACCTTTTCACGGTCAGGATCCCTGACACCCAATCTCAAATTGAGTTCAGGAAGATCAGAAGGATCGCTCTTTCCGGGTTCAAAGATTGCGCCAGCTCCCACCAGTTCGGTGCGGGTTTCTTCATAACTGAATCCGGCTTTCTCCAGACGCTTCCAGATCATATCCGCCACCGCTTCCCCCTTTTCTACCGCCCTGGGTCCGCTCACCGTCAACTGTCCCGTCGCCTTGTATCCGCCATGATACGCCATGGATACTTTGTAACTGTCAGTCGGTTCCTTGCCCCGGGCACCAGAAATTTTGATCCTGTTTCCACCGTTTTCCTCCAGTGAAAAAGAGGTAAAATCGACCACCACATCAGGGGAGATATAGTTCTCAGGATCACCCAGTTCGTAAAGAATCTGCTCCGTTACCGATTCCCGGTTCACAACACCACCGGTCCTTTCCTGTTTGGTAATAACAAATGTTCCGTCTGCCTGGGCTTCCGCCACAGGGTAGCCGATACCGGCGTAGTCTTCCACTTCCCACCACCGCGAAGTGTTACCGCCTGTCGCCTGGGCACCACATTCAATGATGTGTCCCGCAACGGTTCCTGCCGCTAGAAGATCGTGGTCTTTTTTGCTCCATTTAAATTCGTGTACCAGTGGCGCCAGCGTCAGGGCAGGATCAATGACTCTACCGGTAAGAACAATGTGCGCCCCTCTATCCAGTGCCTCAGCCATGGGGAAAGATGAGATATAAGCATTGGCCACTGTTATCTTGGACAGGCGTTCTCCCAGCGGTTCCCCGGTATCTAAATGTTCAAATCGGTGCCCGTCCTTCACCAGGGATTCAAGCTGAGGCATCAGGTCATCGCCTTCGACGATTCCGATCCTGACTGGATCGCACTCATGCCGGTTGATCACTTCTTTCAATGCTGAAAGACATGCAGCCGGATTGACACCGGAAGCGTTGGCCAAAACACGAATATTCTTTTCCAGCATGTGGGGAAGAATCTCATCAATCAGAGAAACGAAATCGTGGGCATAGCCTCTTGTATCATCCGCCAGCTTCTGGCGCTGAAGGATAGACATGGTCACTTCAGCAAGATAGTCAAGAGTAAGATAATCGATGGGGCCGCCGTGAACCAAATTGACAGGCGCGTCTATTGAGTCACCCCAAAAACCCTGACCGTTGGCGACGCGGATCAGATCAGGCATTTGTGTTATGAAAACCGAATAGCGGGCTGACGGTCACGCGTCACACCTGAAGCACACCGAACAGAGGTGCCGGCATCTTTGACTGATGCTCACACAGTTCCAGGGAATGGATCAGAACTTGCCTGGTATCAGCCGGCTTGATGATGGCGTCGGTCCACATCCGGGCGGCGGCATAGCGAGGATCACTCTGGCGGTGGTATCGTTCCTTGATTGTGTTGATAAGCTCGCTTCGCTCTTTATCACACACGTCTTTCCGCTGTGAGAGTTGGATCTCAGCTAATGTTTCGGCAGCCTGATTGCCGCCCATTACGGCTAGGCTCGCTGAAGGCCACAGATACATGAATCTGGGAGAATAGGCCCGACCACTCATGGCATAATAACCGGCGCCGTAGCTTCCACCAATTATCAAGGTAATTTTAGGCACCACTGAGTTGGCAACCGCCTGAACCAGTTTCGCCCCATCCTTCAGAATGCCCCCCCATTCAGCCTTCCTCCCTACCATAAAACCATTCACATCATGTAGAAAAATGATGGGGATTCTGTCCTGGTTGCAGTTCATGATAAATCTTGCTGCCTTGTCAGAAGAATCACTGTAGAGGACACCCCCCATCTGCATCTCACCAGCACCGGAAGTGACCATAGTTCTCTGATTGGCAACAATTCCTACGGCATAGCCGCCGATCCTCGCGTTGCCACACAGCACTGTTTTCCCGTATTCGCTCTTGTAAGATTCAAAATCACTGCCGTCTACTACCCGTGCCACAATTTCTTCCATGTCGTAAGAACCGGCGTCCTCTGGAACAATAGCGTTGAGATCCTCCGCCGGCAAAAGAGGTTCTGCCGGTTCCATTCGATTAAACTTCCCCATTTCTGGATTTGGAAGATTCTTCACAATGCGGCGAGTAATCTCAAGGGCATCTTCATCATTCTTAGCATGATAATCGGCTGATCCACTAATGGCATTATGGGTGGTTGCGCCGCCCAGTGTTTCCCTGTCAATTTCCTGTCCGATAGCCGCCTTCACCAGCGCCGGCCCGGCCACAAACATGTTAGCCCCCTCAGTCATAACAAACTTGTCGCACATGACCGGGAGGTACGCGCCCCCTGCCACACAGGGACCCATAACAACAGCTATCTGGGGGACACCTATGGCAGAGAGGCGGGCATTGTTGTAAAATATTCGGCCGAAGTGCTCTTCATCGGGAAAAACTTTATCCTGTAGCGGCAGGAAAACGCCAGCAGAGTCCACTAGATAAATGACAGGAAGATTGTTTTCCAGAGCAATCCTCTGACCCCGAAGATGCTTCTTCAGCGTCACTTCAAAATAAGCACCCGCCTTTACCGTAGCATCGTTGGCAATGATAACGCACTCCCGGCCGGAAACTTTTCCGATGGCCAGAACCAGCCCTGCAGAGGCAGGTGAACCGATCTCCTCATACATTTCCCAACCTGCATAGATACCCAACTCCAGTAATGGAGAACCCTTGTCCACCAAAAGTTCTACCCGCTCCCGAACGGTCTTTCTCCCCTTTTTGTGCTGACCTCCGATCTTCTTTTTGCCACCGCCCAGTTTAAGGACTGCCTCCTCCTGTTCATAGCGCGCCAGGAGCTCCGTCATATAAGTTTCGTTCTTATCAGCCCCTTTGGGCCACTTCGATTTATTGGTTCCGATAGCTGGCATCAGTTTTAGGTCTAGGCGGCCACTCCAACCGGTTTTACGTAATAACTGAAGTAAAGGAAAGGTGTATCAATTGCCGCCACGAGAATTTTCAACAGATAGGTGGAGATTACAATCTCCATTACAACATTAACAGGTAATGCATTTTCAGAACCCATTAGTGTTGGGAGTACCAGAAACGCCAACAGTGAAAAGACTATTGAATCGATAAGCTGACTGATCCAGGTACTACCGTTATTCCGTAACCAGAGAAATTTACCACTCGTTTTTTCTTTGATGGCGTGAAAGGCCCATATATCATGTAACTGAGAAACAAGATAGGCAACCAGACTTGCCACAATGATTGCTGGCGCCGTGGCGAAAATGTCAACCATACCGGCGGAGGCACCCCAGTCTTCAGCACTCGCTTCCAAACCTAAAATCATCTGTGACATGACGGTGTAAAAAACAGCTGAGAAAAATCCGATAAAAACAGCCTGTCTCGCCTCTTTTTTCCCGTAGTGTTCCGCAAGCAAATCAGTGGCCAGAAAAACCGCACCGTAGACCACATTCCCACCCGTAGCTGCGATACCAAAAAGGATGATCTGCTTTGTTACAAAAATGTTGGCCAAAACAATACAAACAGCAATGTATCCGTAAAGCCACGATCTCCCCATTCGAAATGCAACCAATGTGAAAGCGAGCCCTACTACTGTTTGCAGAATAAAGATCAGTTCGTTACTCATGTTTTCTCAGTCTGTTCTCCACAACGGAAAGGAGCCCCTTGGGCGGCCTAACAGGCTTTCCCTTTCCATTCATAAAAGTGTGAACAGTATGACCAGTAGCTACAAGTTTTTCACTCTCTTCCAATAATACTTCATATTCGATTTTCATTTTAGCTCGAGGCGCTTCCCTCAGTATTGTCCTTACTATCAGAACGTCATCATACGTGGCTGGATGTCTGTATTTGCAATGGCTTTCAATGACGGGGACAAAGACACCGGACTTTTCGATCTCCGTGTAGGGGAGGCCAATCTCCCTGAGAAAATGAGATCGGGCAGATTCAAAATATTCAAAAAAACGACCATAGTAAACACGTCCCATCATATCGGTATGGCCGTAAATGACTCTCACTTTGTGATCAATGGAAATCATTCTTCCCACATTCCGATACGGTCATACTTGGTTATTCGTCTTTCAATCAGTTCTGAAGTTTCCAATTGCATCAATTCATCAAGCTCTTTAATAATTACCTTTTTAACCTGTTGAGCCATGAGATCGTAGTCTTTGTGTGCGCCGCCCAGTGGTTCGGGGATGATCTCATCACAGATGCCCATTTCATGGAGATCCTGGGCGGTTACTTTCATAGCATCGGCAGCCATTTCCGCCTTGCTGGCATCACGCCAAAGAATTGAAGCACATCCTTCAGGGCTGATAACAGAAAACCAGGTATTTTCCAGCATGATAAGCCTGTCTCCCACACCTATCCCCAATGCACCACCGCTTGCACCTTCCCCAATAACAATGACCATAATGGGGACCGGAAGAACAGCCATCTCCATGAGATTTTTCGCAATAGCTTCCGCCTGACCCCGCTCCTCAGCACCTATACCTGGGTAGGCCCCTGGCGTATCAATAAAACAGATGACTGGTCTATTAAACTTTGCTGCCATTTTCATGATCCTGAGTGCTTTTCTATATCCTTCCGGCCGGGACATGCCAAAATTCCTTTCAAGATTTTCTTTAGTATTCTTCCCTTTCTGCTGACCCACATAAGCCACATGATAATCGTCAATCTTCCCAATACCTGACACTATGGCGTGATCATCAGCAAAACACCTATCTCCATGAAGCTCTACAAAACTGGGGGAAAGGCGCTCTATATAATCGAGGGTGTAGGGCCTTTTAGGGTATCTCGCCAGCTGAACCCGTTGCCACCGACTTAGGTTAGAATAAATTTTCTTTGTTATCTTTTCCCGCTTTTCTTTCAGACGAACAATTTCTGATGAAAGATCAGTGCCGTCTTTGGAACTCATTTCAATCATCTCATCGATCTTCTGGTCAAGATCAGCGATCGGTTTTTCGAAATCGAGGTAGAAACCAGCCATCGGTTCAGAGTGCAAAGACACTTCTGATGAGAATTTCCACATCAAAAGCCATAGATTGGTGTTGTACATAGTAGTGATCATAAACAGCTCGTTCGTCACTGTCTACGTGAAGTTTCCGGATGCGATCAAGTCCCGTAAAGCCCGGCTTGCAAATTAAGTGTGTGCCTCCTACAGTTGTCGGAATCAAGGCGCTGCCAACAAAGCTCATTTCACCAGATAATATTTTTAGTAGCAGCGGCAGCTCTCTGAAAAACCGATTCCTGGCGGGCGTCATCCATGCGGTAAATCTGGACCCTTCTCGGCCCCAGAATTCCGTCTTTTCCCATTGGGTATATCTCAGTAGAAGCACCAGGAAAAATGGTGAGAAAAGAGCCAGTATAATTCCCGAAAAGACCACATCAAAGATTCGCTTGGAGACCACATTCAGCCGATGGTAGAGGGTGTATTCGATACTGACAAAAGGAAAATCACTCACATCTTCCACAGATGCTTTTCCCAGCAAAATATCCCGCTCCCGCGGTACCACCCTGTAAGTAAGCCTGAGATGTTTCGTTTTGTCCATCATGGCGACAATACTTTCATTATCAAGACGATCAGAGGTAAAGATCAGCTCCCTGATACCGTGAGCTTTAACTATTGAGTCAAGATCATCCGTAGAGCCTACCATGGACGCCGTTGTTCCCTCTCCGCTTCTAAGTGTGCTGATCTCCTGCGGTCTGGGATCAACAAACCCCACAATGTAGATACCGGTATCTGGGCGACGGCTGATACGGTGGGCAATCCTGAGCCCCTCGTCTCCGGCACCAACGATCACTGCCGGTCGAGAGAAAATAGGTGAATGTCCCACCGTAACCTTTCTGAGAAAACCACGAGATTTAATAATATGAGCTACAAGACGCCAACCAGGGATAAAGAGCGTTATCAAAAGAGAAGCCCCAAGAAGTACGGCCCTGGAATAGGCGATCTGTTTGAAGAAATAAGTAAATGCTACGCTTAGTAAGAAGCCGAGAATGGAAGAAAGCATGGCCCTGTTATAGGCCAGCACAAATCTGGAATAAACCTGGAATAGCCCACCCACTGCTACCCAGAATACCGCATATGTAGCTACCACTGGAAAATAGGCGTCAATAGCCGGCGACAATGAGCCAAAACGTGCGGGAATCGCTATCATAAATGCAAGTCCCACCATACAGACATCCAGGATCACCGGAAGTACCTGTGCCAAGAACGAGGATAGCAGTGTGGAGATTTTCCTGACGGTGATGCCCGTCTTCAGGGCAGTTCTGGTAAGAAGTGATGCCGTCTTGGAAAAATGCTTATTCACAAAAAGATCCATGGCATCGTAGAACCACCCTACGCTGTCATAGGGGGCACTTTTCACACTTTCCCCCTTATAATGTATAATCTGTGTGTCCGGCACATAATGGATCTCATATCCGGCCTGGATGGTTCTGTAACAATAATCAAGATCTTCACCGAACATGAAAAATCTTTCATCCAGTTCACCCACCGCTTCCAAGACCTCTCTTCTAAGAATCATGAAAGAACCGCTCACAGCTTCAACAGAGTGATGTTGATCAGGATCGAGGTAAGTAAGGTTGTAGCGCCCTGTCCATTTTCCTCTGGGAAATAATCGGCTCAAACCAAGGAGCTTGGGAAGAGCTACCCACGGCATCGGAAAGCTCCGTTTGCATGCCAACTGAAGTGAACCGTCCGCGTTCAGGATTTTAGGGCCGCAAATGCCTACCTCTGAATGGGAGTTCATATAATCGGTGAGTACCGAAATGGTCTTTTCTTCAATAACCGTGTCCGGATTAAGCAGGAGAATGAAATCTCCCGTAGCTGCCTTTAGACCGCTGTTGACCCCGTTGGCAAAGCCCTTGTTCGAATCATTCTCAATGAGCCTGACCGCAGGAAATCTTTCTCTTACCATAGCAGCCGAGCCGTCGTAGGAACTGTTATCTATGACGATAATTTCAACATGACCATCGTAATTCGAGTTTTGGATTGAATTGAGGCAGTTCGCCAGGTAATCCTTCACGTTGTAATTGACAATTATGATTGAGACGGAGAGATTCATTGGGATATGCCTATTTGTGCCATCCAAACAGTTTCCAGATCCGCAACCGTGGAATCATGACGGCAGCTTCAATCATGATGGAACGTGTCATTTTCGATTCTCCGACAGTGCGGTCTACAAAAATAATAGGGATTTCCGTAATTCGAAAACCTTTGAGCCAAGCTCGGTAGGTCATCTCGATCTGAAAGGAGTAGCCTTGAGAGCGAACGCCGTCGAGATTGATGGCTTCCAACACTTCGCGGCGCCAGCATTTGAACCCGCCGGTGGCATCCCTCACTGGAAGCCTTGTAACGAGTCGTGTGTAAATGTTTGCTCCGTAGCTGATAATGAGCCTCTGTAGAGGCCAATTAACCACATTGATGCCCGAAATATACCTGCTACCGATTGCGAGGTCCGCATTCTCAATGGCCTCAATAAGCAACGGCACATCTTTCGGATCGTGAGACATATCTGCATCCATCTGTACAACAGCTTCATAATCACGCTCCAAGGCATAGTTAAATCCGGCAATATAAGCCGATCCCAGCCCAGTTTTCTCATTTCTCGAAAGCAGGTGCAAATTGGCACAATCCGCCTGAAGCTCCTCCACAATCTCAGCAGTGCCATCCGGTGAACTGTCATCAACAACTAGAATGTGAAAATCGGGATTCAGCTCAAACAATATTGATACAAGTTCGCGAATATTCTTCCGCTCGTTATATGTCGGTGTTACAATAAGTGTTTTCACGCCACAATCCCTTCCTTCACCTTCCTGAGACAATAGTCTACCCCATAGGTGCGAAGCCCCAAAACTTCCTCAATCTTGACCGTGGAGAGTCCTGAGTTAAGCGGCCGCGAAGCCGGCTGATTCAGTTCGGATGTTGCAATTGGTGTAATGAGCCTCGAATCAAGATCAAAGACATCTGCAATCCTCAGTGCGAACTCAAATCTCGTCATGAATTCCGCCCCACCGTAGTTAAGAATCTCCTGAATGTTCATAATGATGGAGAGCTTGATAGCCTCCGCCAAGGCCGCCGTCCAGGTGGGATTGCCCCGCTGATCGTTCACAACTTTAATCTCTTTTTCTTCCCTAAGCGAATTAACGACCCAATTGACAAAACTGGCTAATGTCCGGGACGAATTTCCATATAGAACGTTGGTCCTCAATATCACCCATGGCTGGTCGCTGCCGCGGACACTGTTTTCCGCTGCCAGTTTTGACTTACCGTAGTAATTGACAGGCTTAGGAACATCTTCCTCTGAGTAGGGTCCTGCGGTGCCGTCGAAAACATAGTCCGTTGAGATAAACACCATTTTTGCATCAGAGCCACGTAAGCCATAAAGAATATTTTCAGTACCGTGAACATTCACATTCCACGCTTTCTCCCTGTTCAATTCACATCCATCCACATCTGTCATTGAGGCGAGGTGAACCACCACATCGGGGGAAAAATCTTTAATACACTCAATAACCTGATCCTTGACAGTTACGTCCATGACAGCATGTTGACAAAACTGAAAACCGTCATCAGGTAGAACGCAGTCGGTGGCACAAAGTTCAAAGTGAGGCTGAAGCTCAATAATGACAGCATCACCCAGTTGACCAAAAGCACCTGTTATGAGTACACGTTTCGACATAAGTGTATCTTTATTTAGTCCAGAACCTCATTGATCCTACAAATTGAAATTTAGGGCAGTGCCGTACCCTCTCCAATGAACAGATGTGCAACAGGATCAGGCCGGATCAGCCGGCCTCGGTGGAGAATGTGTGCGCCATAATCTCCATCTGGCGCAACGATATGATCTTTTTCTGGCCGGGACTGTGTACAAGGAAATTGAGGTGAAACAGCCGATCCGACTTTTCATCATAAAAGACATATGAGATAAACGGCCCACCCTTTACCTCTTTATTATGCTCCCAGAGACCTTCTACTCGCCACGCCTTCTGACCGATAAAATCAACAGATTCTGCACGTTGGTAGACATCGGAAAAACGAATCTTATTGTAATAAGCCATAGGGAAATCGTTTACCAGTTCAGTTACCATCAGCTGATCAAGATCTTTGGTTCTTGGCTCATCTATCCAGTTCACAGAGAACCACCTGAATGGGAATGCTCTTCCGATCCAAACGAAATTTCGCTCAGGTTCCTCCCTGATCATGACATAATCATGTTGAATACGAAGACGCCAGCGGTATTTCTCCCAAAGTTCAGCTGAAAGTTGTTTCTCCTCTCTCCGTTTGAAAACATGCTCCTTCTGTCTGTCCAAGAACGCCTTGTCATACTGCTGAAAAAGCCACGTTCCTCTGTTGCGCAATCCGCGGATCAGATCAGCCGGATCGTTGCCAACCACAAGTGAAAAAACCTGGTCACGGGCAAAAAAATCCCGGGTGGAGAAGATTTGAGTATTTCCATCAGTAGCGAGGTCCAGCTGAGCTGGGGGAAGCATTGATCTAGCAATCCTGTCAACGGTGGTATCAGGAATTCCCAGCACCGAAATCACCAGCAAATTGTGGCTTCGTTTCACAGAACTGAACTCAAAAGGATCAATGTAGGTAATATCAAAATAGGTTTCCGGAGCTGGGGTATAAATGGCCCTGCCAAGAACGGAGTCGATAACGGCCTTCACGTGAGACTGATCCTCGAAAGAAACCACAACATGAAGCTGATTTTCAATACCTCCTGCCCGTGGCTTGTAATCGCAACCGGAAAGAACAAACGCCAGCGGCAATACTATCCTTATATAAATAATCTTCATCATCAATCTACCAGGTCGAAATCAGCACGGCGCTTTTCTAGGCTGACGCTTCGAACGCGTATTCTCACACTTCGCCCAAGCTGATACTTCTCACCATAACGCTTACCGATAATAGCAAATTCCAATTCATCATAAAAATATGTATCATCCTTCAATGAATCGATACTAACAAAACCTTCTACCATTGTGTTCTCGAGCTCAACAAAGAATCCAGCTGATATTACACCAGAAATAATGGCGTCGAATTTCTCCCCAATGTGCTGTGAAAGCCAACGGTTTTGCTTCAGTTTTATATATTCCCTCTCTGCTTCTACAGATTTGATTTCCGCTTCAGTCACCTCTTTGGCTATGGCGCTTGCAGTATTTCTGGAAATCCCTTTAATGGTATCATCTTTCAAAATATGTTTTTTCAGGTAACGATGAACCAGAACATCGGAGAAACGCCTGATAGGAGATGTGAAGTGGGTGTAAGTTCTGAATGCCAGCCCAAAATGACCCCGGTTGTGGACACTGTATACCGCTTTAGACATGGTACGTAAAGCAAGCTTCTCAATTAGATCACGATAAGATGATGCCTCTACCATTGCCAAGATGTCCCTGAAATCGGCTGGCTTTAGGCGCTGAGGTATGTTTTCTCCCAAACTGAGACGGCGTAATACGCCGACGAAGCGTTCCATATCATTTTCCGGAGGCTCATCGTGGATTCGAAAGATGAATTCATCTTTCCTCTTGCGACGTTTGATGACCTTTTTGGATACTTCCCGGTTCGCAAGTAACATGAACTCTTCCACAAGGCGGTGACTTTCCAGACGTTCACTTGGCGTAATCTCGTGGGGTATACCACCATCTGCCAACTTGAAAATGGGTTCTGGTATGTCAAAATCAATACTCCCGGCCTGGTGACGTTTTTCGGTTAACCCTTTGGCAACTTTATTCAACTCCCTCAACTCATTAGAATATGCACCTTTTTCACCATCAAGTACTTTTTGCACTTCTCGGTAGGAGAAAAGGTGTTTATTTTGGATAACTGACTTCTCAATTCTAATTGATATCACATTAAAAGAGGCGTCAAGCTCCATAAGAACAGACATAGCAAGCCTATCCACATCCGGCAGCAAAGAACACAGTTCAGCCGAAAGGTTATCAGGAAGCATCCTTACAGTCCCTTCGGCAAAATAGACAGTGTTCCCACGCATCCGCGCTTCCCGGTCTAGCTCCGATCCTTCACGAACAAAAAAACTGACATCAGCAATGTGGACACCTACAACAATATTTCCATTCTCGTTCCACTGAATTGAAATGGCATCATCCACATCCCGGGCATCCCAGGGATCAATCGTGAGGGTTATCAGATCCCTCAGATCAGTCCGATTCGGAATCTCATTCTTTATATCCTGGTCTGTCCATCTACTGCTCTCTTTCTCAACCCGATTGGGAAATTCAGGTGTTAGATCATACTTGTAACAAACTACGGTCATATCGTCTTCAGCATTCTCAACAGAGCCTACCCGTTCAATAAGTTTGGTGACAACGGGGGAATTTGGGCTACCCCAGTCAGTCACCTTAGCAAGAACAATGTCACCATCGGAGATTGAGTCACTTTTCTTTGTATCCAGAACGATTCCTCTTCGCGGGGAGACAGGTTCAATTAAAAGCGAAAAATGTCCTCTGTTACCTATCACCGTCCCGACAAACTGGTCCGCTTTTCTGGCAACGACCTGATTTATAATTCCTTCACTCCGGTGCCGTCGTGTAGCGGGAAGGACAATCACCTCAACGGTGTCACCATTCAGAGCTCCTTTCAGGTTTTTCCGGCCCACAAAAATGTCATCTGATCTTTCATCGGTTGAGACAAAGCCGTAGCCGTGGCTGGTAAGTGCCAAAATACCACGAACTCGTTCTCCGGTAGATGCCAAGACAAGAGCGCCTCCTCTTGCTCTGATGAGAGATCTATCATTCAGAAGTTCATTCACAGCACGACGAAAGGTTCGGTAGTTTTTTTCAGAGACGCCCATGCTCCGGGCAAGTTCTCGCTTTCGAAAAGTTTTTCCCGAATGCTTCCGTAGAGTGTCAAGAATCTTTTTCTTCATTTGATTTCGCCCGAAATCCTGATGTGAATCTTTCCTTCAGAAGGTCTATTCTCCTTATTTACGGCATACTCTACGGTAAGAAGCCCCAAGGCTGTAGTCTGCCTGAGACCAATGCCGACCGCCAGTGGCCGTTTCGGCAATGAATGTTGTGCCCCATCCAAAAAGCTGTACAGCCGAACTGTGTTGCCCAGTTGGTATCTCAATTCAAACTGCTGAATCACCATCCAGTTCGATCTGAATATTTTCTCCTGATAGCCACGCAAAGTGGCCGCACCACCATAGCGGAACTTCTCTCCCTCCGGAATTGGCCCGCCTCCAACAATAGCTGACCGTCCAACAGAGGTTGTCAAAGAGCCGCTCCACGGACCGGTTAGAGGCTTTACCAATTCGCCTTGCGCTGATACTATGGCCAGTAGTCTACTATTGTTGTCTTCACTGCGCAAATCACCTATATCCATCCTTGAGTCTAGTGAAAAACCACTGGTTGATAAATAGGAATGATTTCTTCTATCCAGTTCCTGTCGAAGAGTAATTGAACGGGTGCTGTATCCCTCAATTCCGCTCTCAACGCCAAGATCTGTTGCTGTGGTAGCGGCTTTAGAAATTCCCGCTGATAGGGTACCAAAACGTGAAAAGACTGAGGTGAGGGCCACATCTGCCTGCCGTCTTAGAAAAAGACCATCTTGCAGTGACTGGGAAAAACCGAATTGAGCACCGAAATCGAAGGGGCCCAAAAAGGGAATAACCTCTTTAAATACCAGATCCTGAGAACGTTCGTCTTTACTGTTCCAATTCAGTTCAGTTGTTGTTGCCGAACCGAAAAGATTGCCTAATCTGATGGAAAGATCACCCGTAATTCTTCCTTTTCTATTACCATCGGGTCGATATCCAACAATACCGGAAAAACTGTTGTTGAAGCGTGAGCGGACTGGAATAACAAGGGCAATACTTTCATCCCCATACCGCCCGTAGCTTGGGATATCAGACAGTTCAAGAAAAGGGTAATTCGTCAATCTTGTATGGACCTCAGCCAAAGTGGTAGCAGATGCTGGACGCTCAACAAATGGCGAACCGATTCTCCCAATGATTCTATTCGAAAACTGATCGGTGCCGACAAGAACGACAGAATCGATAGAAACTGTTTCACTGTAACTGTTACTCCAGACAAGATGTATTGATCCTGAAATGTCGTTCCGTTTGATGGATTGCAAATGGAGGGTAGCTTGGAGCCGACCATCTGAGACAGCACTCTCTTCCCACCATTTAACACTTTCTTGAATCTGATGTGAAACGTCATATATTTCACTGTCTATTTCCACCGTTAGACTGTCTCCGGCATGAAGCAACCTTATCATCGACAGCAGACCTGCAATGATATGTTTAGAACGAAGCACGGACCTCTCCCGAAAACATTAGGAAGTTTTGGTGGACAGCATCATTGAGATAGGTGGTATTAAGATTTAAGGTCAGTTCCTCTGTCAAATTCAAAACGGCTGTGACAGTCGATCTTAGGTTCAGTCCCAATTGCATCCCCCGGGCTGCTTCCGGCGGCAAGGAAGAAAGTGTTTCACCATTCTGAAAAACATTAAACATGCCCAGGGAGCCGTCAATGCGGCCACGACGTCCTGGAAACATGAGTGTCTCCAGTTGAATACCAGTAATGGTTAGATCAAGCGATCTGGTCGCACTCTCTCCTGTATTCCGCCCAATAATCAAATCACCCCCCAACTGCAACGCCTGGTCACGTCGCCATCTAAGACCTGTCTCAGAGAACCACCCCTCCGTCATTCTCTTTCTGCTTAAAATAGATGAGTTATGATCCATGATATGACTCGATAGGTCCAAGACCAAAGTGAACGGCTCCCCAAGCGGCTCTTCCCAATTAATAGTCAGCTCCCGCTTTTGTCTGTCTCTCAATTCCTGGATGGACTGTGCCACAACTTCTCTTTGAGCCGCTGCTTTCAAGCTTGCTCTTCTGCGCGTTTTTCTTGGAACATAGCGGAGATCAGTCTGGGCGGTGAGCCGGGAACGGTTAATCCCCGCGTCACTAATTGAGGGCGCTAACACAGCAGTGGCTGTGGCTTCCTGTCCAGTAAAGTCGGAGGATCCTAGAAGTCGCCAGGTAAAATCTTTCAGTAAGGCATTTGAAGAGTTTCGGAATTTTTTACTCAATCGAATTCCTGTTACCAGATGCGTGGCCGGCGTCCTGTTTCCCGATGGCAAATGGAACGCCACATAGGGACCTGCCGGATCTTCTATATATAGTCCAGTAGCGCTGTCGAAACGGAATTGACCCATGCCGTGTGCTACCGAATCGTACACTACAATCTTCTCTTCATAAAGGTTCCTTTCCAGCCGGAAATCAAAACTCCCTCGAGTATTTCCTCTTTTCGGACTGTATTTCACAGAACCTCTTGCCAGACTGTAGTTCAGGTCCTCCCGCCCATCATTGAAGCTCTTTAGTCTCTGTTTCAAGATAAGAGAAGTGTTTAAGCCTTTGGCAGGTTTACCTTTCAAATCAATCTCCCCAAGCCAGCTTTTACCTTCATTTTCCCAATCTAATGAGGAGAGTTCACCACGATAATCATTCCGCTGGATAATGCCAAGATTTCCCTGGAACCGTCCTTTTTCCACCCGGATACCTGCTGACGATTCGTCAAACTTCATATCAGCGGTTCGGGTCTCTTCTTCCCTCCGGATGTAAGGGTGTACGTCTCCCGGCATCAAACTGGCATAGATGCGACCACGTCGCCACTGGGAATTGGTCAGCCTCACCGATTTCCGCTGAACATCAGTGAAATCGATAGATAATTTGTTCAGGTACCGGGCACCGTAACTGGACCGAACCTGCCATCTATTTGATTTTTGAGTCACATCTCCATATCTTCCCAAACTGAAGCTGGTGGTGGCCCTTTTCGGAAGATCGTGAGACAACGTGATTTGAGTCGTTTGCCGTTTCAACCCACCCATCACTGCCGAATCCCAACCTTCTTTCTGGAGATTCCACTCTCTCCAGAACTCCATCGGCGACTCCCGCTGAAGCGACATAAAGCCACTCCCGGAACCACGTGTTTCAGCATTAATAACAATGGCGCCCAGTTGTGCCGGAAGTTCGGATTTGTGTGAAATGGATATCTCTCCCGCTACCCCACCTGAAGAAGTCACACCTTGAGCCAGCCTGTTAGGGTTCAACCCCGAACCGGCCATTTCAATTGACAAATCTGTCTGGTCTGCCAATTTGAAGGCTGCTGTCATGTTTGCCACCTGCTGCATTTGCGGTGCTGACAGCATTTTCCACGGCACGTAAAGATCGGTATGTTGCTTTCGTTCAGATTCCGGGATATACTCAAAATAGAGTCGTCCTTCAGCCGTTACACGCCGCGCGTAAAGACCGGCAGCACCCGCATTGTGAAACCCAACACTATACCTCTGTTCATCAAATCCTGTAATACTGTAAATAAAAATAGAATCATCCGGACTATCTGGATTGACAGTACGAACATATTCTCCCGATGAATCAGGGACAGCCAGCGAACGGACGATTGATGAACCTCCGGAAGTAGCAAGCAATGTTCGATCTTCAGATGTGAGAGGGAAAAAAGTGTTTCCGGAAATATTGTCAGCCTCTCTGATCCAGTTTATTGCCACTGCAACCTTTTCACCACCCCATTTCTTGCTGGCTCCAGCGGAGGCCACTTGCCGTTGGAAACCGAAATCAGCATACTCAAACTCCACGTTGATGCGGCTGTTACTATCGATTAGGTGCCTTGGTGTAAAGGTTAGTTCAGACTGACCGTAAACAATGGTATAGTCAGCAGATTCTCCGCGATTCAACCTGTTACCATTCAGCCAAACTTTTTCCGAACCGGCAGTGATCATAATTCGTCTACCGCCATCCTTTCCGGTGAGGCGATACGGTCCCTGGTTCTGATCTTCACCCCTGAATGCCATTGTGTGAAATTTTCCTCGGGCTGAACCGACGACAGCGGACGCATTTCTCTCCTCTCCACTTGATGAAAAATTCACCCCTTCAAGGCGGCGATCGTGTCGCTGATACCGGCCATTCCGGAGTTTTAGATCGATGTCACCGGCTTTAATAATTGCATTTGGGTGCTTTACTTCAATAAATACTTTATCTATCTCGCTGAGAGACCTGGTGTCACCTTCCGGCTGAATTGGCGTGTTTTGATCAGAAAGTACTCCGTTGATGGTCATCTCTTCGCTCAGTTTTCCTTGAAGGTTCAACTGAAGCCCCCCGTTCATAATAGTTCCCGAATTCGGGGAAATGCTGATGGATCTGAAAATGGCGCCGTCCGCAACAACAGGTAAAGGGGGAAATTTTTCGGTGGTGCTCATTGTAGCGGTTTTGGCTGATCCAATTGGAGTCAAACCCAGTAAAGGCAACCGGCTGACTGCAGGTTCTACCGCTACGGGAATATTGCCTCTGAGATAGTCGTATGAAACCGTTACAACACCACTTTGCCGAATAGTTCCCTCTAGAATCAACATCCCGTTTACACTGTCCAGTCGGAAGCCGGGTAGAGAAATGGAATCGCTCTCAACTGATACAGATCCCTCAATAACAAACCGGTGAAAAAAAATAACCGTTGAATCACCTTCAGAAACGGTAATCGTTTCAATGAAATGCTCAACAGCGATTAATCGGTTGTCATCGGCTCTCGCCAACGATAGTGGTATGAGAAGCAATAACGAAAATGCTCTACTCAGCATATCTCAGTTGGGCTTGAAAGATGTGGCCTGATCCTTCTTCAAGAATATAAACAGTATCATTTCCCACAGCCATGTCGGAGACAATCCACTGTGTTAAACTTTCTTGTAGCACTTCAGCTTGACTATCCTGACCTACAATAAAGAATTCACCTTTGGCAGTTAACACAAGCCATTCGTTCCCCGTGGATTCGATAAATTTTAACTTCATATTCAGTGACCCGCGCCAAAGCATCCGGCCATTCCTACTTAGTATCAGATACCGGTCGTCACTATCTATGAGGCCAATCTCATTGATGGAATTGATTGCCACTGAATTAATATCCACAAATCTGTCTGTGCCATAGTTCTCTCCACCCATAACCGAAATGACAGTTCCACCCATATTCATCAGTGTGAGCTCGGCTTCGGAGTCACTTGCTACCAATACTTCACCAGCGTGATTGCGGACAACCGCTGAAGGAAACTCCACTGGTCTGTCTGTTGAAAGAAGATTCAGTTCTTCCAGAAAGTTTAGTTGCCTGTCAAACTTGAGAAGCCGGTGAGTATCACTGTCCACAATAAGAACATCAAGTCCCGGTGCGGCGGTGAGATCGCTGCCGCTGGTGAATAATTCATCTTTCTCACCCCAACCTCCTGCTATTCGGACATTGTCACCATCAGCCGGCAATCGAGCAATAAGCGACCTTTCTTCATCCAACAGATAGAGATCACCAAAAGAGTTCACCGCCATCCGCATTGGCGAAAACTGATTGTCGGTGAGCTCTGGCGGAACCTGGATTTGTCTCCAATCGCTGAGCGTCACCTGAGCTTGAATTGAAGCCGTAGCAAGCAGCATCAATAAGAGTTGCCTGATGAGGGAACCTGTTATTCGTTTTTGTCTAGGTTTCCGCTCCCGCGGCGGAATCATCATGTGAGGCTTTTCCCAATTTATTGATGAGAGTGATTCCAATAATGAACATACATATAGAAATAATTTGTGCACCGGATAGGCCTAAGAGATATTCGTTGTTAGTACGTATAAACTCGATCAAAAACCGTTCCGTTCCCACCAACATGAGGTAGAGTGAAAACCGTCTTCCATGGGGCCACGGCACTGTTCTTAATTTCCATAGGATAGCAAAGATGCCAATTCCCATGACGGTTTCATAAACTTGAGTAGGATGAACAGGCACCAGTGTAGGCGGCGCACCTTTCGGAAACGTCATTCCCCACGGTAAATCAGTGACAACACCATAATCGTCTCCTACAAGAAAGCAACCGATTCTACCGATAGCATATCCCAGTATCAAAAGTGGAGAAACCATGTCTGCCCATGCCAGCCACGGTTCATTCTTTTTCTTTATGTAAAAAGTCACCGCCAGCATTCCCCCGGCAAGTCCTCCAAAAAATACAAGGCCAGACCCGCTGAAGATCATCCCCAAGGGATCGGCGGAAAAAGCACGGAAATTCTCAGCCATATAGTAAATCTTTGAGCCGACAATCCCACCAATGGCAGCCCAGAAAACAGCATCTCCTGCCATTTCGGGATCTTTTCCAAGGCGCTTCAATTCCTTTGTGAGAAGGTAATAGTCGACCATGAAGGCTACCATGAGCATAAATCCATAGGACGGAATTTTGAGGGGGCCGATTTCAATGAGATAAGGTATCATGTCAGTTTGTTTCCACAGTTTGAACAAAAATTTGTACTACCATCGATCTTCGCTCCGCAGTTGGGACAGAAATTTTTTCCCTCCTCGGTCATAGATATTTTTTGTTTTTTTTCTGATTGCCAAAAAACCACACCGATAAGAACTACGACAATACCGAGAATCGCATACGGCTCGTAGGTGGGAAGACGATACCGATTCACAACTCCGGCCTGAGGAGTGTCAGTCTGTAAATTCTGAGGTGGCATCTTTTCCAGTATGTCCTGTAAGATGTCAACGGTCATTCTTCCTGTCCTGTTGTTGTAAGAGAAAGAGAACTTTTTCGGCGTGCCGGCCGGGAGGAGCTGTGAAATGTGTTTCCTCAAGTAAGAAAGACCATGGTCGTCACTGATGCTGTCAACTCCCGTTTCCGAGAATCTAAAATTTTCTCCGCCCAGCGGTTGCTGAATGGCTACATGGTATTCTTCCAACGGATGATTCAATTGAAAAATGTATCCTCCTTCTCTTCGATTTCCTTCGCTAAATGGATTATAATAGAACTCAATCTGAAACTCCTGTTTAACCATTCTGGCATCAACCCACCGCTTTCCTGATTCGCGAATCTCCGGTAACGGTGAAAGATTGGTGGTGGTATCACTATGACCAATACCCAGAGGCACATCCGCCCCGTCAGGCAAAGGAAGTTTTAACTGCAGCGGTAATCTCTCATTTGCAATCTCACCCGTCAGGATCACCAGCACGCCAGGCCGATCATACTCCGGCCAAATGGCAGCGATAAAACTGTTAAAGGGACTCTCTTGGGTTTGTGATGCCGAAAGAAGTCCCGCGAGGAGAAGGAAAACCGTTCTAGAGCGCGTTTTCACATCCGTTGGAGTTTAGGGTCACTATCACGGATTATCAACGGAAAAGGCAAACAAGAGTTCCTCCACTTGGGGCATAGTCCAGTTGGGAGCAATTATGGTAATGTGACCGTCAAACCGAATAGGACGATAAAGTCATAAATCATGTGGGTGTATGCAACAATGCCGAAACCTCTCACAACATATAATGTGCCAAGCAAGGTTCCAGCGAAAAGACGGTATAGAAAGATCGAAACATCGAACGTATCACCGTAAGGACCGATGAAATGAAACCCGGAAAAAAGGGCGGCGCAAGTGATAACAGACATTACTAGCCGCCAATTCTTCTTCCACATGAATACAAGTTTAAAGAGTTGCGATACGGCTGTGACGGCTACGACGCGGAAAACAAATTCTTCATAAAGCCCGGCACCAATGGCGAGTACCACTTGCCGTATAAGGTCTTTCCCCGATGGAAACATTAGAAGTGCTGGTACATAACGCATGAGCAAATAGAGTATAAATCCCCAGAATATTCCCTCAGCCAGCATTAAGAGGAGATAGTCGCTCTTCACCACCGTGATATTCCAATCTTTTTTCTGAAGGAGGAAAACAGTCAGAAATATGACAATGAATGAAATGCTCAAAATATAGAATCCCCACTCGCCGAACAGGGCCAGAAACTGTCTCAGAAGTACATCGGCACCGTTTCGCAAGGTTACCATTTCATCCCGGCTCAGAAACAGTACCATCACTTCATAAATGGCAAAGAAAGGCAGAACAAAAATGAAACTGTAATAGGGAGAGCGTGATAGGGACCAGTAAGAGAGACTATTATTCATCAATGGGAGAAGTGGGGTCTGGAATCAGAGATAATGACGTTCACTTCCCCTGATCAACCTTGAACAGAGCAAGAAACGCCTCTTGAGGGACCTCCACTTTTCCGATTTGCTTCATCCGCTTTTTTCCCTCCTTCTGTTTGGCCCACAGCTTCCGTTTTCGAGTAATGTCACCTCCATAACACTTGGCAGTCACATTTTTCTTAAAAGGTCGTACCGTCTCCCGGGCAATGATCTTTGAACCGATGGCCGCCTGAATTACCACTTCAAACATTTGTCTGGGTATAACCTCTTTCAAGCTTTTACACAACTCTCTCCCCTTGCTGTAAGCTGAATCTCGGTCAGTAATAATGGAAAGTGCATCCACGGCTTCGCCACTTATGAGAATATCCAATTTTTTCATAGGTCCCGGCCGGAAACCAATATGTTCATAATCGAAAGAAGCATATCCTCTGGAGACTGATTTCAATTTGTCGTAAAAATCAAAAACGATTTCCGAAAAGGGAAGTTCATACTTCAGTTGAACGCGCTGCTCGGAGAAATAATGAGTATTCACAAATGTTCCCCTCTTATTCTGGCAAAGCTTCATAAGACCGCCCATATACTCAGATGGAGAAATGATCTCCGCCGCTACATACGGTTCATGGATTTCCTCTACTTCACCAGCCGGTGGAAGTTTTGTGGGATTGTCAATTTCGATTATATCACTATTGGTTTTGAGAATCTCATACCTCACACTGGGAACGGTAGTAATGAGATTGAGATCGAACTCCCGTTCCAGCCGCTCCCGAACGATATCCATATGAAGCATCCCCAGAAAACCGCACCGAAAGCCGTATCCCAGAGCCGTGGATGTTTCGGGTTCATAGGCCAGTGAAGCGTCATTGAGTTTGAGTTTTTCGATGGAATCTCGAAGTCGTTCATAATCGTCACTGACTATTGGGAAGAGCCCTGAAAAAATCATCGGTTTCATTTCTTTATAACCAGGTAGCACCTTATGAGCAGGATTCTCTTTGGTGGTGATGGTATCCCCCACCTGCAATTCCTTAATCTCTTTCAAGCCGGCAACAATGTAACCAACATCTCCCGTTTCCAACCTCTTAGCTGGAACCCGTTTAAGCACAAAATGACCCACCTCAGTGATCTCCCTTAGTTTTCCAGTGGACATGAACTGGGCAGTCATTCCGGGTTCAAGATTACCGTTAAATATGCGTACATAGGGAATTGCACCTCGATAGGAATCAAAATTCGAATCAAAAATGAGGGCCCGCGGCGCATCTCCTTCGGGTTCGGCAGGCGGTGGGATCCTATCAACAATAGCTGCAAAGAGATCATCTACACTTTCGCCAGTTTTGGCGCTGACATTGAGAATCTCACTTTGAGAACAACTGATCAGATCCATCAGCTGTTGGCTTACTTCGTCAGGCCGCGATGTTGGGAGATCAATTTTGTTCAGAACAGGGATAAGTTCCAGATCGTTTTCCATGGCTAGATAAGCGTGACTAACCGTTTGTGCCTCCACACCCTGCGCCACGTCCACTAACAGAACTGCTCCCTCACACGCTGCCAGCGAGCGTGATACCTCATAGGAAAAGTCTACGTGGCCGGGAGTGTCGATAAGGTTGAAGATGTATTCCTTGCCATCGATGTGGCTGTAGTGCATTTGAATGGGGTGGCTCTTGATGGTAATGCCCCGCTCACGCTCCAACTCCATGTCATCGAGAACCTGGTCCTTCATATCGCGCTTAGAAAGTGTGTGGGTCATCTCTAACAAACGGTCGGCCAGTGTTGACTTGCCGTGGTCGATGTGGGCAATGATACAGAAGTTTCGAATGCTCTCTGTTTTCACACACATGAATTTACCTGTATGCTACTAAGACACCAAAAGACGACCTCTAGAGAAAACTAAATTCTGTAAGTTGCACGCGTCATAAAAAATTTTTCCCTTTCCCCTTTGCCATAATCCACTTGGCATCGTAAAATACTCTCCTATAAGAGAAAAAAATTTAATTGTAATTTCGGACCGAACGGGAGATCATCTATGACAAAAGCAAGAGCTGGATTAATATCATTTTCAATCATTCTTTGTCTTCTGGCGTTTTTTGGTGTTGAGCTGTTTGACGCAGTTTGGTCTTTCCCCTCGTTCTCGCCTGTTCCCTTAATGGTACTTATGTTAGTAGGTACTGGAATATTTATTACTGTGGTGCTGGGGTTTCCCCAAATCAAACATTTTTGGCATGGTGTAAAAGTGACAGGTGGTGTTTATGACGATCCCAATGATGAAGGTGATCTCAATCATTTCCGAGCTCTCACAACAGCCCTTTCGGCCACAGTCGGAATAGGAAACATTGCTGGCGTTGCAACTGCCCTCTATTACGGAGGTCCTGGTGCCCTTTTCTGGATGTGGGTCACCGCTTTCTTTGGAACTACATTAAAATACGCGGAATGCTCCCTTTCACTTAAATACAGGCAGATCGGGGATGACGGCTATACGGCCGGAGGTCCCATGTACACTATTGAAAATGGGATGGGACGGAAATGGCGTTGGTTAGCAGTAGCATTTGCCAGTTTTGCTGTAATTTGTTCGTTTGCTACAGGAAATGCCATTCAATCTTTCACTGTCTCTGATCAAATCTACTCCGAAGTAGCAACAATCCTTGGTGAAACCCACTTTTTAACATTGAAACACACAGTATGGACAGGGTTTGAATTGTCAATAATGCAAGTAATCAATGGTCTGGTACTTTCATCAATCATAGGTCTGGTAATCATTGGTGGAATTCGCCGTATCGGAAACGTAACCGGATACCTTGCACCTTTCATGGCTGCTATCTATGTCACAGCTGCCATTGCTATCCTTATCACAAACTTCTCCGAGATAGGTAAGGGTTTTTCAATGGTTGTCTCCATGGCGTTTAACCCACCTGCTGGAATTGCTGGTGTAGGTGGAGGTGTTCTGATGACAATGTTGTGGGGTATTAAACGAGGTCTCTATTCAAATGAAGCTGGACAAGGCAGCGCCGCAATCGCACATTCTACCGCAAAAACAAAATACCCTATTCGAGAAGGAGCGGTAGCAATGCTTGGGCCATTTATCGACACCTTGCTAATCTGCACTTTGACTGGAATGGTTATCATAACAACAGGAGCATGGAAGTATACAGCTTATTTTGTAAGAATGACGGAAACTGATCCTGAGACGATCAGGCAGATTCTTGAAAGCGGAGTATATAACGGAAACAAACTACTTAACAGTAGTCTTCTTACTTCCTTCGCCTTCAAGGAAGGTTTAAGCTGGCTCTTCTCATACGGAGACAAAATCGTCACCTTGGCGGTGTTACTTTTTGCTATATCTACGGCTATCAGTTGGTCCTACTACGGGGATCGGAGTGCCAATTATCTATTCGGGAGTGGCGCTCTGAATGCATATAAATGGTTTTTTATTCTATTTTTCTTTATTGGTGCAATCGCTGAATTAGAGGCAATTTGGGCTTTCGGTGATGCCGCACTTGGGATAATGACATTCCCCAACCTGATATCCATCATCATCTTGTCTACGTCACTGCGGAAAATGACTAGAGAATACTTCTCCCGAAAGCACCTCACTTACAAAGAAATCCTTGCTCAACAAGGTTCTGATTCGCTGTGACAAAGACTGAGCAAGAAGAACTACTAAATATTGCCTTAGAGGCCGCTGACAAAGCGGCCTCTTTTATTTCTGAACAAGCTAAGATGACACTAAAGGTCGACTTCAAAGGGACCACTAATCTGGTGACCAATGCGGACGTCACATCAGAACAAATTATTATGGAAACCATTTGTACGAGATTTCCTGATCATCAGATTCTTACAGAAGAAGCCGGGGACATCGCGACCGGTTCAGATTATCTATGGGTAATCGATCCAATTGACGGTACTACCAACTTTGTTCACGGTTACCCCTTTTACGCCATCTCCATTGCGGTCTGTGAAAGAGAGAAACCTATTGTAGGAGTGATTAACCATGTGCACTTCGGCGACGTCTACAGCGCCACAGCAGGCGGCGGTGCCTTCTGTAATGGTGAACCCATTGCTGTTTCCACCACTGATTCCTTAAAAAGAGGCCTTTTGGCTACGGGTTTTTCCTATGAGCATGACGAAATCTGGTCTCGAAATATGGACCTGTTCAAAAACTTCACTAACCTTACACAAGGTGTTCGACGCGCGGGAGCAGCCTCCCTGGATCTCTGTCACGTTGCCCGGGGTTGGCTGGACGGCTTTTGGGAATATGAGCTGAACCCATGGGATATGGCTGCAGGGGTATTCATTGTTCAAGAAGCTGGTGGTTCTGTAACAAAAACGGACGGAAGTGATTTTGCATTATTTGATCGTGAAGTATTGGCTTCAAATGGTCATATCCATAACGCCATGCTCGATCAACTGAAATGCTAGCCAAAAATCTTTTTTCTACGCTCTTTCTGACTCTCAAGCAACTTTTCAACTTTGACTTTCAAAAGGTCATTGAACGTAAATATTCCGTTATCAGTAACCCGCCCAATGGCGGTGCACGGTACACCGGAATTCATACATAGCCGTTCAATCTCAATGATGGACTCTTCAGCCACTGAAATGATTGTCAGACCCTCTGTTTCACCGAAAAGGAGTTCATCATTCCTAATCTTGGAACTCACATGAATCCTTGCGCCAAGACCCGCCCCTCCACAGATCAATGCGTAAGCTACCGTAGCAGCAAGGCCACCCGCTGACAGGTGGATGACAGATTTTATTAGGCCAACTTTGTTACCCGTCAGAATGATTTCCCTCATTTGCCTCTCCATGGCAAGATCCACCATAGGTACTGGCCCAGCAGCTGAACCCAACTTTAGTCTGGCGTAAACAGAACATCCCAGTTCCCCTCGGTGACTTCCAAGCATCAAAATAAAATCATCGGCATCCTTAAACCCTGCTTTAAGTTCCGGCGCTTCCGAATCAGACCGGCCAGAAACTGCTACTGTCAACAAAGGTGAGTTTATATTCTCCGAAATCCACACCTTGGCTGAATTGACACTCAACTGAAAAGCTGTCGTAGCTGTACTAACCCCTTCAGCTATCTCCCGGAAACGGTATTGTACGTTCTCAGTTAATCTTTCCGGAAGATGTACGGAAACGGCAGCGTGCATGGGAGCTACCCCTCCATTCACAATTCTCCGGACAGCTGCAGCAACTGCTGCCTGAGCACCTCTTTTAGGATCAAGCCAAACCATGTGATCATTGGCTGATATGCTTATGGAACTGCCCGGCAAAGCAGCAGCAAGTTGCGAAGCTACCACGCATTCCTCAGTGGCCAAGATAACTAAAAAGGTTGAGTTGAACGATTTCGGCTGTTTAATCTTATTCAAGGTAATACCGGATTGATGCATCAATTCATCCGGTGTTCGGATGTCGGACGGGACTACTTCCTCGCTGTCAAACAGACTGAAACATGATAAAGGTAAAGAAATATCATCTCCGGAAATTCTGTAGGTTTTATCCTTGGATATTCTTCCCACAAGTGATGCCGAAACATTGTGCTTTCGTGCCATTTTTCTGATCTTGTTTTCAGAACCTTTCCGGCAGACCACCATGAAAGCTATTTGACCAACTACTTTTAATGATTTTCCATTAAGGTATACCCCCATCTGCAAAAGCTTTGTCAGCCTGACAGCTTGCGTTGACAGATCAGCACCTTCAACCCGAACCTTGATGATACATTTATCAACATCTCCTAATTCCTGAAGCAAGGGTGTCATCAGACTCTCCCCAGAAGGAGAGTGTAATAGAATCACAGCGTCACCATCGGCAGCTTCTTTGGGGGGCTCTTCCGAAATTTGATTACCGCTGGAAGTAGCAACGATGCATGAGCTAAAAGGATAATCGGTGAACCCAAAGGATACTGGTTCATCTCCCGCCGCCTTGGCAGTACGATTTACGGTTGTCCTAACGCCGCGTTTCTCCGGTCTTGGGGTACGGCAGTAAAGTGATAGCGTATGTGGAGTGACTCCCGATGCAACCAAGTCATTGGCCACTTGGCCCATGACCTCTCCTAAGTCATCAAGAGTGACTGAACCTTTAGATCTGAACAAATTGGCTATAGAAACTGGCGCACTGGTTCCTTCGCCTGTGGTCAGGATCTGAGCAAATCTTCGTTGCTTATCAAATTCAGACCACCTGAGAAGCAGTGACTGTTCCTCATCAGAAGGTTCTCGGCCTAGGGTCGTTTTCACATGTTGGTACAGATATCTGGGAAATTTTCTTTGCGTCATAATTTACAGCTCATTCGCCGTCTCTCGTCGAGCTGCCTTCATGATCTTTGTTGCTAAAGGCAGTGCCACGCCTATTTTCTCCTTGATTTCTGATGATGAAGCCTGAGCTATCGATTCCAAATTCTGAAACTTGTCGTAAAGTTTTTTTCGGGTGACCGGCCCTACCCCCTTTACATCATCAAAAAGTGATTTGGTAATCAATTTTGCACGCCGCTGGCGATGAAAAGAGACAGCAAAACGGTGTGCCTCATCCCGAATTCGCCTGAGCAAAATAAGTCCTGGAGATGTTTTCGAAACAGACTGAGGATCTGGGTGGCGTGGTAAGAATACTTCTTCAAGTCGTTTCGCCAAAGCAGCCACCGGAATGTAGCTTAGACCCAGCTCCTGCAGTGCGGACATCGCCATGCTAAGCTGCCCCTTCCCTCCATCAATTAGTACAAGATCCGGAAAAGAAGCATGCTCACTCTTCAGCCGTGAGTAGCGCCTGTGGACCACTTCCCGCATCATGGCAAAGTCATCAACACCTTCCACAGTTTTAATCTTGAATTTTCTGTAATCACTTTTTTTCGGTTTTCCATCTACAAAACAGACCATGCTCCCCACTGGCTGCTTTCCTTGAATATTTGAAATGTCAAATGCCTCAATTCTCCGAGGAGGCACTGCAAGATTGAGGTCTTCTTGTAATCGATTCACCATGGCCGGAATCAACTCCTTTCGACGTTCCCGTTTTCTCAGTTGTTCTCCAAGGAGAAGGTCCGCGTTCTGGCGAGTGATCCTTAATAGTCTCGCTTTTTCACCCCTTTGAGGTACAATGAATTTCAATCGTTTTTCCCGTTTCGATTCAAGCCAGTTGGTTAAAGTCTTTTCGTCTTTCGGTTTGGCTGGTACCACGATCTCACCAGGAACAAAATGGGTGATGAGGTAGAATTGTCGGATAAAATCGGACACCATCCTCTCCATAGTTTCGTCAAGAACGCCCGTTAAGAATACCTTTTCCCGACCCACAATTCTACCACCGCGAATACGGACAACTACACCACACGCGTCGTTACTATCATTGGCGATGGCTATAACATCCTTATCATCAAAGGATGCTGTAGCCTTGTTCTGCCGTTTGGCAAACTTTTCCACTGATTGCAACTGATCTCTGTAAGTAGCAGCCTCTTCATATCGC
>CEPX01078532.1_pt1 | contig 33056 bp, 43 predicted proteins | sample 361361 | NCBI WGS metagenome assembly CEPX01 (sample SAMEA2619974, study PRJEB7988) | marine metagenome | biome: marine biome (ENVO:00000447); feature: mesopelagic zone (ENVO:00000213) & marine oxygen minimum zone (ENVO:01000065); material: "saline water (ENVO:00002010), including plankton...
TTACTTGTCCTCTTTTTCCCAGGTTATTTGCCATTTTTTTTACGAACTTTCTCTCTAAGAGCTTCATTAATGAATTCGATCAAGGTTTTTCCCTCTAGAACAGCAGCTAATTTAGCTTTTTTATGCAATTCACTCTCAACATCTATGTTTACTCTTGTCATGAAATAACTTAACTAACTAAACTTACTTAACTTACTAGTTTTATATATATAAGTTACTTTTTAACAATCCGAACTTCTATATAAATCTTACTTAAAAAAAGAATTAACCTGGAAATTTACTTTTTATTCCTCTACCCATTAAACCCCTTAATTGATCTCTCAAAGAACCTGGTTTTTTACCTTTGTAATAGTTTTCTTCCATTTCTTCTAAAACCCTATTTAATTTCTTCATCTTTTCTATATCATCGCTAGTTAATCTAGCTTGTCTTCTCCAAAGTTTAATAGATTCTTCTATATTATCTAAAATAGCCTCATCGAGTTCTTTTACCAAATCATTCAAAGCATTATTTGTTTTATTTAAACTCAAACCATATCTGTCCCTTATTTTTATAAATCCTGGCCAAGTATTCCAATATACTTTCCTTAAAACTTTATAGAGCTTAACTACATTTTGATATTTTTGATTTACACTATCTACTTTAACTTTTTTTAAACTATCCAAACTTGTCTTTGCTACTTTAAAATTGGCCGATAGAGTATCCACACTCGCTTGTAAAGAATCATAACCTGCTTGATTAGTTTCTCTCAATTCTCCAACTATAGCTTGATCCTTTTTACTTAATTCCGCAGAAGCCGGTTTAGATGCTATCCCAATTAAAGCTCCAACCAAAGCAGCAGCCCCTACAATCTTAGCTATCTTTCTTCTCCAAGTCATAACCCTTGAAAAACCTCAAAACTATTTAAAATTAACTAGGAAAATCCTCTCGATTAAATCCAGTTCTCAAAATATAAACCTTGCCTTAATTAATTCTTACCAAGTAAGAAAAACCCCCAATTTCCAACTAATTTTCTTACCAAATAAGAAAAACTTATAAAGACCAAAATCGTTTTCTTACCAAGTATGAAAGAAGAAATCTTAGAAAAAACAGCAAAAGAATATTATCAAGCAGCAAAAGATGAATTTAAAAAAGAAAGATTCAATTCCGCAGTAGTCTTATATTTTAAATCATTAGTAGCTTTAATAGATTTATATATTTTACAACAAACAAAATCTACACCTTCCTCACATACAGAAAGATTTAGAATAACAGAAGAAAAATTTCCAGAAGTATATAATCTCTTAGACAAAAATTTTCCTTTCTATCAAAAAAGTTATGTTCAAATAATGAGCAAGGAACTATCAGAGGTAATAAAAGATGATACACAATTTATGGCAAAAAAAACCAAAATTAACCTACTCTAAAGAAACTCAAGACATAATCCAATTTGGATCTTCAGTCATGGAAAACACAATACCAAATGATATAGATATAGCTATTTTATTCCAAAAAATTCCTTTAAAAGAACAATTACTCCAAGCCCAAACAATAAAACATCAACTCCAAAAATTAACAAATTTACCCATCCATATCACTCCCTTTGATTTATATTCCTTATTTCATGAAGGAAATTTCGCAAAAGAAAATATTTTAATTTACGGGAAAAGCTTTATTACAAAAGATTATTTCTCTAAAAAATTCAATTTAACACCAAAAATTCAAATTTCTTATGAATTAAAAAACCTAAAGAAAAAAGATAAAGTGAGATTTCATTATCTACTAAAAGGAAAAAAAGGAAAATATGGGTTATTGAGGAAATACAATGGAAAATTAATAAACCCTGGATTAATAGAAATCCTACCAGAATATGAAAAGATATTCCTAGAATCTATAAAAAAGATAACATCCAAATTTAAAATAAAAAAAATATTAATCCAAAATTAACTAGGAAAATCCTCTCGATTAAACACCATAGCTTCACCTTCATTATCCACCCCATCCATCACTTCTCCAAACAAGACCACATGATCTCCTGCATCTACTTTTTTAACTAATCTACATTCAATTGCAGCCACACTCTCTTTCAAAATAGGACTTCCACTTTCTCCTTCTTTAAACACAATATCTTTAAAATCATTCAAATTATCTCCATCACTCCCTCCAAAATGTCTAGCCACTTCTAAATGTTCATTACCTAAAATATTTATACAAAAAACTTCAGAATCCAATAATTCTTCATAACCCTTCCTATTTTTACCAATAGAAACCGTCAACATATTAGGTTTGAAACTTGCTCTATTAACCCAAGCAGAAGTAATCCCATATTCTTTTCCATCTAAAACATAAGTCACTACAAAAACCCCATTTCTAATCTTCCTTATTGCTTTCTCAATATTATCCATCTTCTTTCGTGAACGTTTCTTTCTAAGAAAGGTTCTACTCGTCGGACACTCTTGGAGCCAAAATAAAACTTAAAGCCAATTTATCTATCACATTATATTCTAATCTCAAGGGATAGTCATCTGCCCACTCCAATACCACTTTATCACTCAACTTTCCCCCACGAATTAATTTTTTCAAATATTCAATACTATATTTAGAAATAATTTCATTTTCAGTTTCAATTTCTGTATCTTCGTTTTTATTAAGCTCCACATGCGCATTACTTAAATTACCCTCGCCACGAATCATCATTTTCTCCTTATCTAATCCCAAAGATACACTTTCAGCCACTATCCCCACATCTTCAATAGCATCCTCAATCATTTTAGAATTAGTTACAACTTTAGATTTAAAACTCAATTCAGGAATATTCTGATCTTTATCTTCCAACTCAATTAAATTTAAATTAAAAGTCCTACTTGAATCTCCACTCATATTAATCTTTAATTTATTCTTCTCTTTATCTAATTCCAAACTCAAGGTATCATTTCCCTTTAACCTTCTTAAAATTTGATTTAGATTATCCAAACTAATAGAAATCACTTCACTACTTCCTACCTCATATTCAATAAATGCACTACTTAATAACTTAAACACCACCATCACCACATTAGCAGGATCTGTTGCAACAATCTCTAATTTCTCATTATCTACTTTAAAACTCACATCATTCACAAGGTCAGATAAAATGGAAACCGGTTCTTTCAACAACCTTGGCTCGGCTAATGTTAACTTCATAGTTTCTAAAACTAAGACTTAATTTATAAAATTACTTATCTTTAAAAATATAAGTTCAAAAAACCATCCAAACAGGTAATAAAGGTTCTAAAAATGGCCAATATAAAGGCGCAGTCACAACCAAGGCAGAAATCAATAAAGTATGAGTCCAATGTTCCGCCATACCTCTAGCAGCTAATTGACCATGCACTACTGCCGAAGTACCATGCATCTTAAAATTCAAAATCAATCCAATTAAAATTCTTCCTACCCACACATTGCTAATAAACGGGATTCCTCTCTCAGCCAAGGTTGTAATTTCCAAAAAACTCCCCCAATTAAACACTGCAAACAACGCAATCATCATCAACACCACGGCATGTATTCCATGTCCCAACCAATGACTTCCTCTAAAATTTAAATCAGAATGTATTGCAAATAACTCATACAATCCTAAAATTACACCCAATATAATAACCGGAGTCCATATCACCATATCAAACTATATCTTAAAACTTCTATATAAAATTATCTACTCGTTAAACGACAAAAACGACATATCCGACACGCATCCGTAAGGCATTTATAAGAAAAAACCAACATATAATCATGGAAACAATTAGTCTTCTAGATTTCCCCCTAACAAGTAAAAAGGGGATGTATGTCCGATTTAAGGGCAGTTTCAATAAATTCCTAATTAAAGAATTAAGAAAACATTTCAAAAGTTATAAGGAAACAATAGAATACCTGAAGATAAAAGGAGAAAAATACAGGGTTAATATAAAACCGAATAGAAATGCAATATGCAGCTGGATAGAAAGAGGGAGGCTTCCCCTTTGGATTATAAAGGAAATTTGCATAAAGTGCAAAATAAAAAAAGATGTTATTGACAGGCAAACAGTTCAATATGGTCTTTGGTCTCCAATTGCTGTAATAAAACCAAAACTTCCAATTGAATTGGACCCCTTATTTGTTTCTATAATAGGCAACTTGTTAGGAGACGGATGTAATTCAAAAAAATACTCTCCGCTCTATTATGCTCAAGTAAGAGAAGAACCAGTTGAAATCTTCATTAACAAAATAGAACACATCTTCGGAAAATTAGGTGGAATTAAAAGGAAATTTAATATTATTAAAAAAAGAAACAAAGGAATAAATTATGAAGTAAAGCTCCCCCATTTCATAGGAGATATTTTAGAAAAATACGCACAAACAAATCAATGGTATGCCCACACTTCAAAGATTCCAGAAGTTATATTTAAAGAGAATAAAGAAAGCAAAATAGCTTTTCTTTCTAGTTTCATAATAGATGAAGGAACAGTTAGAGATAATGAGGTCCACATAACCTCTATAAATCTAAGGGTTCTAAAAGGACTCAAAAAAATAACCCATGATCTGAACTATGAATCAAAAATCCATACCGGGAAAAATCAACGAGGCAAATATTACTTTTTAGCAATAAAATCCGTCACAAAATTATATCAGGATTTGGCAAATTTTATATCCGTATATCCATCTCTTAATTTTGAAAAGTACAGAAATCTAGAAACCGCAATAAAAATAAAACAAAATAAAACAAAATACAAGAACTTAAAACACAAAATTCTCGATATTTTGATAACACCAAAATCAGTTAAGGAAATTAGCAGAAGCCTCCTAATAAGGGAAGACCGAACAAGGTATTACTTATACAAATTAAAAAACCAAAATAAGATTAAAGTACACAATCAAGAAAGAATCTTTGGAGGACATCAAAATACATGGATTCACTCGTAAACACGCCAACGATTTCCGCACTTGGCACATTTGTAAAATCTAGTCTCCCCTTCATCACTCGCTCTTGTCTGTAAAGCCCAAGTATACGCCTTGGTATGTTCACATTTAGGACATTCCATATCTACCTTAGGATTAACTTCTACCTCAGCATCCACAACTTCTACTTTATCTTTCTCTTTAATATCTTCCTTTAGAACCACTTTTTCCCCAGTTAAGGGAATTTTCTTACCGCAATTCATACATACTAGTTTTTTCTTTCCAGATTTATCTGGAACCAACATACTTCCACAGTGATCACAGAACTTCATACAACTCCCACCATTTTTAGTAACATATTAAACATTATTTTAACCCATCCCAAATAAGGTACCTTTAATAAAACTTTCCCATAAACCTTATTTTCACTAATTTTTTCCTCAAAAGCATAACTTTTCTCATTATAGTCCCCTTTTGTTTTATAAAATGTTTTCCCATCTTCCTCATTAATTTCTATAACTCTATGAATAATGGGGGCTGCATTAAATCCATTGTTATACACAATCACTTCTCCCAATTTGATATCTTTTGGCTTTTGTAAAATAAAAATATCCCCTATATTAAATCCTTTATTTTGTGGAAATTTACTAAACTCTTCTTTAGTAATCTCTCTAGATTCATACCAACCTCCACAAACTTCCCAATAATCAGAATTTTGATTAGACTCTTCCATGGCCTTACCACATAACATTTTTGGTTTAGCTATGCTCCTTTTCAAATCTTCAAAACTTCCCCCACTTTTCATATAAAAATCTGGCCAACAATTACTTTCTTCATGCTGCATACTACAACTCACAACAGCCACAACCGGAAAACCAGTCCCCAATAACAACCCTAATCCAGGATAAATTAAGAATTTAACAATAATGATCGCTAAAACCACATTTACAACCCAACTACTCCAACTATCTTCCCTCCAAATAAAATACCATATTTTTTTCCAATTCATCTTCTCAGAAAAATTAGTGTGATTTAATAAATGTTTTCTTTATTAATTTTAAATTTCTTTGATGAAAATTTCTTCCTAAGAAAGTTTCGCTTTCTTAAATTTATCATCCATTTCTTTTATTTTCTTACCCAATCTATCAATTGCTTTTTTCAAGGCAGTTTTAGCATCACCAGAACTCCCTACAATCAAAATAGGATTGCTAACTAAAGAATGATCAATATGATAACCGGCCACATCTACACTTTTATCCTGCCATAGCTCTTTAACTAAAGGGTTACATAAAGTATGTCCTTCCCCTTTAATCTCTACTTTAATCTTATTTTTCCCTTCTTCTAAATAATTTATTTCCATTTTTCAATAAACACTCTTTTGCTTAAGCTTTTAAAAAAAGCTTGTTTTTGATGAAACTTTTTTGTAAAAAGTTTCTTTTAAAGCTTTCCTTTTTACTTAGAAAACAAATCTCCCAAGGTGAGGGCCCTTCTTTCCTCTTTTTCCATTTTTTCCACTTCTCCGGATTCTTTCCTAATTAACTTAACTCCAAAGAAACTTTCCAATTTTTTAACTATTTTCAAACTAGGTTCCATATGTTTACTCTCTAATTTATGGATCACGCTCTCTTTTTCATTTATTTTTTTAGCCAATTTCTCCTGTGTTAACTCCCTTTTTTCTCTTTCTCTTTTCAGAATTTCACTAAAATCACTTACCACAACTTCAATTTTCTCTTCTTCTCTTATTTGCAATTTTTTATTAGAAATTTTTTGTTCATCTATAGAAAGAGTAGGTTCTTTTCCAGGGGTAAAGGGGATAGAAGCCCTTTTTCCGAATCGACTACATTCCTTACAAACACTCATCACACTTCCTTCTATTTTAACTCTCGATAAGTTCTCTTCTTTCCCACACAACTCACAACTACTCATTTCACAAGTTTGTCTAATTCCTCAAAACTCCTTAAACCTTCCAACTTAACCTCTTCATTTATCAAAATAGTCGGGGTTTTAGAAATATCATAAGTTCCTTTCATAATATTCACCATAGAAATATCCATATCAATTGGTAGAGGAATTAACATCAATTGCTTGCCATGTTTCTGTTTTAAATCTTTTAAAATCCCTGATTGAGCATTCTGCTCAGCCTTAATCTCAAATTCCGGATCATTTGCAAAAAAATACACCAGATTAATATAATCCGCATTACATCTTTCCCTTAAAACAATGCTATTCAACCAAAATTCTACTTTCAATAACGCATACTTTCTTTTCTCCCATTCTAAATCATCTGTCAAAAAACTTGCTTTATCATAAGTTTCTAATTTCAATCCTTCCTTGTAAACTTTATCCGCAAAATTCAAATTTTCCTCAATCGCAGAATCACAAAACCTTGGTTCTAAATTCTGATAATATAAACTTTGTAATTTAGCATCACTCCACTCTAACTCAATTCTCCGATATTGTTCCTCAACATCTCTCACACGATTACTCTCTAAAGCGAATCCTAAAAATACACCTAACAAAAACACAACTACTGTTAATACTAAAGCTTTCCAAAATAAATCTCCATATCTTACCATTTAATATTCCCCATCATCAATCTATAGACAGAGTGAATTAACACTAAAGGATATAAAGTTAAGTAAAACAATAGATAAAAAACAATTGTAAAATGAGATTTAAAACCCAAATTTGCTCTATTTAAGGTCTTCAAACCCAAATATGTGAATATCAAAGTAAACCCTAATAAAACTAAAATAAAAAAAGTAAACACACTAGGAATCAAAAATAATCGAGGTACCTCAAAAATTTGATTACCTGATTGAATCGAATAAAAGGTATATAACAAATATTGAAAGACCCTTCTACCAAAAACATAAAAGAAAATAAAAAATCCTGTAAGACTCAGAATAAGACGTATAAGAAATCGTGGAACCACAAACAGGCCAAACATCTTTTGCTTCTTTCTAAAAAGAGAACTTTTGTATTTGTTAACGGTCTGTAACCCCCCTATATTCCATCTCAACCTTTGTCTCCACCACTGTTTCAAAGTACTAGGCACATCAGTCCCCACTCTCGCACTTAAACACATCCTGTTTTTATAGCCTTTTTTCAAAACTTTCCAAGCAATCTCAATATCTTCTGTAATATTATTAACATCGAATCCTCCCACTTCATCTAAAATTTTCTTTCTAAACATACTCAAACTTCCAGGAGTTACATACACACTATCCACAAAGTCTAAAAGTTTCCTTCCAAAAGCAATCAAGAAATATTCAATAGCCTGCATCTTCTCAATCAACCTTTTAGTATTCATCACATAAGAAGTAGCAGTAACCGCCCCAGTTCCGGGATCTTTAAAATAATTAAGCATCCTCTTAAAAGAGTCCTTTTCAGGATAAGAATCGGCATCAACGATTGCTACAATCTCTCCCTTGGCATGTTTAATCCCATAATTAACAGCATCTGCCTTCCCAGAATTATAACCTTTAACTAATAAATTAACCCCTTCTAAAGTCTTAGCTCTTTCAACAGTTTTATCTTGACTCCCATCATCTACAACAATAATCTCTATTTTATCTTTAGGATAATCTAATTCCCGGATTGCTTTAATCGTCTCCACAATACTTTCCTCTTTATTATACGCTGGAATAACCACACTTACATCATAAAAATTTTCAGTAATAGGATCTAGATACAAGTTTCCTTTATTCCTCAAAAAAATTAACAAAACCAAGAAAATACTGTATAATGAAACAAATATAAAAAATAAATACACCACTGTAATAAACGCTACCATGTTTAAATTTAAACTTCTCTTATTTTTTAAAGCTTTCTTAACTTAAATTTATATATTCCAACCTTTTTCTTTAATACCATGATAATCTCTTTTTTCGAAGAATACCCCACAAAAGAAAATTTAAATAAGTTAAATTTAATCAAATTTCCAACCAAACTTTACTTAGCTGCTCCTTCTTTAAAAAAATTTAAAGAAACAACTTCAAAAATAAAAAATAAAAAAATAAAAGAAATAATTTACTGGCCAGTTTTAGAAAGAAAAGAAGGTTATTGGTATTCTCCTTTCTCTAAAAGAGCAGCTCTAAAAAGAACCTTAGATGAAATACCTTTAAATCAATCAGTTATGATAGACTTAGAATTACCCACATCCCAAAACCCCAAACTTTACTACACTCAATTTATTAACTTCTTTAGAAATAGAAGACTGATAAGAAAATTTATTAAAAACCATAAAAAAGTCTACACAGCAGAATATTTCCCAATTAAAAAATGGCTGAAATTCTTAGCTTTAAACTTCGACTCTAAAAAATACAATAATAAAGTGATCAAAATGCTTTATACTTCCATGTGGCCTTTCTCATTAGAAAACCATTTAAAACAAGGAAAAGATTTATTCAAAAATAATTACATAGCCGGATTCGGAGTAATTGCAACAGGAGAAGGAGGAAATGAAACTTGCTTAACCACAAAACAACTTGAAAATGATTTAACTCTAGCTCAAAAAAACAAAGTAAAAGAAATAATTATTTTTAGATTGGGTGGTTTGAATAAAAATTATTTAAAAATTATTTCAAAATTTGTCTAACTTCGTGATACAAAGAATCGTCCAATAAAGGTATTCTATTAGAAACCCACCAAGCCACTCTTTGAAAAAAACTAGAACGTTCTGGAAGATGAACTGCTAAACCTTTTTCTTTTTGTGCCACCAATTCTGCAGAATATTTTGTTAATTCTTCATCTTTTGTAACACACCAAGTTGAATAAATAAACTTCAACAAATCAGACTTCCAAATATGCTCATCTTCAAAAATACCAGAAATACCAGTCCAACATACATCTCCATTTCCCCTCACAAGTAAATTTTTAACATGTGCATCTCCCAAGGGCCCATAAGTTCCATAAATTTCACTCAAGGCTTCCAAACCTTGTTCTAAAACAGATTCTCTTTTTCCATCTTCTAAACCCCTAAAATTTTCAGAAAGATGTTCCCTAACCAAAACCCAGTTAGAATCATCATAAGCAATTAATTTTGGCATATTTTTTCCATCCATTTTTTGCAACATTTCTACTTCCCTTCTAAATCTGCTTTCAGTAGTACTTAGTTTCCTAGTTCCAAAAAACAACTTATCTTCTAAAGTATAAACAGCATCTGCAATAGGAATAGATCTTGGTTTTTTAACAACATAAGAATCTCCTTCATAATTTACTAAAAAAACAACATTAGTAGCAGTATAAGATTTACCTTCTTTAAACTTCTTTGGTGCATTCAATAAATCCTTAAAATCTTTATCTGACATATCTCAATAAACTTAAAATTCAATTTAAAAACCTATCTAACAGCCTCATACTCATCTTTTTTATCTCTTCCTAATAACCAATACATAGTTACTTTCCACAAACCCCATTGTTTAACTCTTCTATCATTTGGCTCAACATAAACATTAACTCTTTTATAATTCCCTTTAGCTTTAGAAAAAAAATCTTTTAACTCTCCTTTTAATAAATTAGAATTAAAGCCTTCAACTTCTAAAAAACTTTTCTTATCACAAAATACAAATCCATGACTCCAAGGTTTAAAATTATTAACTAAATTCTTAAATCTTAAATAACTAGAATTCTTAAATCCTTTACCTTTACCTTTAACAGTCCCATAAAATTTATCTTTAAACATAATTTCATGTACTTTATTAAACACATCAGAATTCATAAGAACATCTGCATCCAAGAATATCAAAAACTCATTTTTAGCTTTAGATGCACCAAAATTTTTAGCTTTAGAAACATTTTTCTCTTTTATCTTAAAAACATTAGAAGTATATTTTTTAGCAATCTCAAAACTAGAATCTGTACATCCATTACAAACTACAATCAACTCAAAATCTTTAAAGATTTGATTTTTAACACTCTCTAAAGTCTTTTCTAAATAATTCTCTTCATTAAATACAGGAATTATAACAGATAAGCTCATTTATAATACCTCCAAATCTCAATCTCTTCATCTTTTACTTTTCTAAATCCTTCAGAATTATATCTTAATAAATACAATAACCCGGCATCACCCCATTTCTCCCTTATTCTAGAATCTACTAAAATATAATCCACTTCATATTTATTCAAAATTTCATTTGTTCTAAAAGCATCTCGAGAATCAATTAATTCCATAAGTTCTTTTCTTCTTTCCTCAAACTTTGGAACATTTGTAAAACTATCCCAAACATTCTTCTTACCATTAAAAGAAATCCAATTACCATAACCAATATCAGAAAAGACAACATGACCTTCAGGTATCTCATTTAAAGCATCAAAGATTTCATCACTAGGCATTCCAGAACCTAAACGATTCACATAACTAAGCCCGGAAAATAATAAACCACAAACAACTATCAAAAAGGTTAAATCTCTTATCAATTTACTCTCCCATTTCATCTTATATAATTCTACAAAGAACAAGGCCATTAACACACTCAAAAATAGACTAAAATAAAAAATACCAAACTCTACTCTCAAAGAGAATAAAAATAACCCTAACAAAACCCCGTACAAAGGCAAGAATTTTCGCTTATTCCAAAATAAAATCAAGCAAAATACAATAAAGAATAATCCAAATATACTTATCCCTATCAACGCTCCCAAATCTGAAATAAAATTAGATTTCCATTCCCCAAACACAAAAATAAATATCAGGAATAAAATCAATAATCCGGAAAAAACTGCCTTTTTCTTATGGAAAAACCATAACAATCCTAAAAACAAAACAAATAAGGCCATAGTATAATCAAGGCTAAACATAATCACTAAACTCACTCCAGCCAAAATATTTTTTTTATTAACTAAAAAATAAAACACTGCTAAACTAAAGAGAATCCCTATCCCATATCTCTCCCCCACATTAAATAAATAAATAAAAGCAGGGGACACAATTAAAAAACCCATACTCAATATCTTCTCAGTTAAAGATAAGGGCTTTAAGATTAAAAAGAACAAAACCAGGCTGATAATCCCCATTACAAACAACAAAACATTTAATGGAATCCATTTCAATAAGAAATTCCAACCTCTAGCATTCACATTTTCTCTCCCAGAAAAACTTAAACTATCTTCTCCACCTTCTGCCATCCTCAAATGATAATAGGATTTGTCTCCAATCGGCAAATTATTTTCTCTTAATAGACCGGGAAGTAATAAGAACAACAGTACCAAGACCACAATGCCAATCTTAGCAAATAACTTGGTAGACTTTCGGCGTTCCAAAAAACCTTCCTTTAAAACAATTGGTATCATCAGTCCATTTCACCTTCCCATATTTTAATTCTGTCTCAATAGGTATAAAAATATAATCTATATTATACTTTTCAATCAATTCCAAAGCAGTAACTTCGGATTTAGTAGAATATAAAAGTTTAACATCTTCGTATCTCTCAGATGTATCCGGAGCCAATAAAAAATTGCTATCCAAAACAGTCCTCTTCCCAGCCACTCCACTAATAACATGGCCAAATTCTAAAGGAGCCAAAACAGTCACATCCGGCAAAGAGTTATCTTTTATCCAATTAAGCACCAAAATTTCATAATCATTGGGCACTTGTTCATTCAACTGTCTAGAAGTATAATAATAAGTCGGGACTACTAACGATAAAATAAATAATCCAAACACAATAATCATGAAAGATATTCTATACATAGGAATTTTTGTCTTCTCCAAATAACGCAAAAACAAATTCAAAGCCAAGACTGCAGCTAAAACCAAAGCAATACTCAAGAACATCAATCCGATCCTTGGACTTAATAATCTCAACCACAATAATATCAAAATACTCAAAATCAATCCCCCTATCAAGAAAAATTTATCTTTCTTTTTTATAATTCCCCCTATAATTCCGACAAGTCCGAAAATAATCACCAAAGTACCTACTTTATATAACAAACTCAATAAATCCAAATCAAAGTAACTCCCTAAAATCCCAAAAGGGATATTATTCCAGATCACATTTAAACCATATTCTAGAAATGCTTTTTTGTAAATCAAAAACTGGATAAAAAAAGTGGAGAGTATATTAAAAATAATCAATTCCTCTTTCAAATTCCCAATTTTGATTCCTTCTGTAGAAGCTAAGATAAAATAAAAAATTAACCCAATTGAAAATAATAGTGCTGCAGGATGCAACAAACTTAAGAAAAAAGAAAAGAATACAAACTTCTTAATCTTCTTCTCATTATTTACATCCATAAACAGATAAACTAAATAAAACATAATTGGAATTACCAAGGTGTAAATTGAAGCATTAGCTAAAGTTTCGGTAAATACAATAGGGATAAATCCCGACATCAAAGCAATAAATAAGGCCAAATCCTCATTATCTACCAATCTTTTACTCAAACCATATACAATAAAGACCAAAATTGAAATAAAAATACTAGGAACCAGTTTCAAAGCCAGTCCACTTCCCAAAAATAGACCAAAAAAAGCCAAAATATAATGATACAACGGAGAGTACAACACTTCCCTCCCATTATAACTTAACTGATCATAGACAAGAGGGTTCCCTGTCTCCAAAATATTATCCACAAATCTTTTAACCAGATATCCTTCATTCTCAAAATGAGGAGTTTGAAAAACAAAATATAGTCTTGTGGCTAACACAATCAAAAAAATTAAAATTAAGATCTTATATGTTTTTTTTAAGTGCATCACTAAAAAACCAGATAAAAAACAGCTTTATAAACCTATACCTCTATTTTATAACAAAAATAATCATCATAAGGGTTCTTGAGCTTCATCATTTTATTAATGCTTAATTTTTCAAAATGCCTTCTAAAGGGCCTCATAGAATTCCCATGAGCAGAGATACCCACATTTACTTTATATTTTTTAATAAATTTCAATAAATCTTTAATAAAACTCTTTACTCTTTTCTCCACCATTTTAATGCTCTCTCCACCAGGGGGGGGCACATCATAACTCCTATGCCAAATATCAAATTGTTTTTTCCCATGTTTTTCAATTATGGATTTATGATATTTTCTCTGCAGTCTACCATAACTTCTTTCAATCATCCGATCATCTTTAATTAATTTTAAACATTCTGAGTGAAATTTCAAAACCTCTTTTAAGGTATCCTTGCTCCTACTCAATCGAGTGTGGTAAGTCACATCTATTCTCTTATCTTTTAATTTTCTTGCAATAATTTTGGCACTTTTAATTCCCCTTTTAGTTAAACCAGAATCCACCCAACCTGTAAATCGCTTACTTTGGTTAAAATAACTCTCTCCATGTCTAAACAAATAAATATAACACCGCATATGAATTAAAAATAATAATTCTGCTATATAAATGTATTTAAGATTTCCCTTACATTCAAAAGATATGTCTTCCATAATAACCCATGAAAGTTTATATGAAATCTTACTGAAAGAAAAAACACGAAATGAACTCCAAGTAATCGAAGAATCTTTTTTTACCCAATTACAATCCTACATAGAAGAAAAAAAATTAATCCTGAGTTCGCAAAAAGAAAAAGCCTCTTTTCCTGAAGAAGTGAAAAAGACAGAAAAACAGCTCCAAAGCATCCAACGCTTGTCAAATGAAATTATAGAGAGAAGAAAGCGCAAAATTTTAGATCTGGCATTATTAAATTCCAGAACCCCCTCCGCTATTCCCTTAAAAGGTCTCCTTCCCCGGGAACAAGGGCTCTATAATTCCACCTTAAAAGCCTTAAACCAGTATGATTTTCCTTTAGAAACTAAAACGAAAACCTTAAAAAACGAAAATCCTCTTTCCATCTCAGTCAAATTCCTAGATTCTATACCTAAGTTTATAGGAACCGACAATAAGGTTTATGGTCCTTTTGAAAAAACTGACATTGCGACTTTACCCAAAACCATAGCTCAAATTTTAATTAACAGAAAAAAAGCAGAAAATGAAGATTCCAAAAACTCGAAAGAAGTACTGTCCTAAATGTAAAAAGCATACAGATCACAAAGTCACCCAATTAAAAACCGGAACTAAAAGAGGTTCTCTAAAGTGGGGTTCTATCCAAAGATCCATGAAAAGGGGCTCTGGGAGCGGCTTTGGAAACAAAGGCAGATGGGGTTCTAAACCTAGTAAACCTAAACGGGGTGGAGCTAAAACCTCAAAAAAAATGTACATCAAATTTACATGTCAAACTTGTAAAAAATCCACAATGACATCGAGAGGAACTCGAACTAAAAGACTGGAGTTAGAATAATGGAACCAATTAGCAAATTCATAAAATTACGTTGTAACAAATGCAAAAATGAACAAATTATATTTGGAAAACCTTCTTCAAAAGTAAATTGTCTTGTTTGCAACACTGCCTTAGCAGAACCTACTGGTGGAAAAGGTCACATTAAAACCCAAATCTTAGAAGTTTTAGAATAAGCTTTATAAACCCATTTTACGCTTTTTTCTTTATGGCTCAGAAAAAACAAGGTTTTCCAGAAGAGAACGAAATAGTCCTTTGTACAGTTAAAAAAATCCTCCCACACGGCATCTTTGTTAGTCTAGATGAATACGAAAGCAAAGAGGGTTTAATCCATATTTCAGAAATCTCTCCAGGAAGAGTCAGAAACATTCGTGATTTTGTAAAAGAAGGTAAAAGAATTGTTTGTAAAATTCTTCGTATGAGTCGAGAAAGAAACCATATAGACCTCTCTCTCAGAAGAGTAAATCAAGCTCAAAGAATTAACAAAAATATAGAATATAAACAAGAACAAAAAGCAGAAAAAATTCTAGAAGTAACTGGAAAGGAATTAAAGCTTCCTTTAGAAGATTTATATAAAAAAGTCGGAGATAAATTGATAGAAAATTATGGTTCTTTATATAACGGATTTGAAGAAATGAGTGAAAATAATGATTTATTAAAAGATCTTAATTTAGATAAAAAAATAGAATCCACTTTATTAAAATTCATAAAAGAGAGAATCAAAAAGAGAGAGATAAAACTCTCTGCATCCTTAACTTTATCCTCAATAAATTCAAAAGGAATTGAAATAATCAAAGCCACATTAAAAGCCCTAGAAGATAAGCATTCCAATATAAAAATAAAATACATCGGAGCTCCAAAATATCAACTCACTTTAATAGCAGATAATTATAAAATAGCAGAAAAACAATTAACAAATATCCAACAAGAAGGTTTTAAACTAATGAAAAACCAAGGTGTCTTTAAATTAGAAAGAAATGACAAAAAACATACTTAGATGTTCTCATTGTAATCTTTATACCTTAGAAAAGACTTGTCCCAAATGTAAAAAACCTACCTTAGAACCTAAGCCCGCCAAATTTTCAGTTAAAGATAAATTCGGAAAATATAGGAGAAACTACAAAAAACAACAAGCTTTATAAAAACACTTCTTTTAAAAAAAGTCATGTCTTTCAAAATAAAAACCTTGGCCAGACCTAAGTTAAAAAGTCCAATTTTAATCGAAGGTCTTCCCGGAATGGGAAATGTGGGCAAGATTGCAGTGGATTTCATGATAGAAAATCTTAATGCTGAAAAACTATTAGAAATAAACTCCCATCATTTTCCAAATTCTGTTTTTGTAAACGAAAAAAATTTAATTGAGTTGCCTAAAATAGAACTTTATTACAAAAACTTAAAAGATAGATCTCTAATTTTCTTATCCGGCGATGTCCAACCCACAGAGGAAACCTCTTGTTATAATTTCTGTGAAAAAATTTTAGACGTCCTAGAAGGATTTAAAGGCAAAGAGATAATTACCTTAGGGGGTATAGGCTTACCCGAACTTCCTAAAAAACCAGGTATTTACAGTACTGGGAATAACAAAAAAATTATTAATAAATATAAGGCTAAACAAATTTCTACAAATCTATACGGTTTTGTGGGTCCTATTGTAGGCGTATCTGGAGTTTTACTTGGTCTAAGTACAAACAGGAAAATATCCGCAATAAGTTTCTTAGCAGAGACCTTGGGCCACCCCAATCATTTAGGCATAAAGGGAGCCAGAGAAATTTTATCTATTTTAGACAAAAACCTAAAATTAAAATTAGATCTTAAAGATTTAGACAAAGAAATCAAAGAAATGGATTCTGGATCTGAAACCGAAGAGGACGTTCTCCAAAACCTAAAACAAAAATTCTCAAAGAAAAAAGATACCACTTACATTGGTTAAAATTTTGTTAAACTTTTTTGAATTTTTATTCACCTTCCTCTTTTTAGAAAATTTCACCCTAGCGTTTTAAAACTACCAAAAAAAAAGCAAGATATGTTTTATATGCTAATGTAAATAATTTATCTAAAATTGATTTAAATGGGTTTGAGTCTTAATTTTATATTTTTCATCAATAAAAAGGGTTCCATATATTCCATCAAATCCCGGATTTATCCTAATTTTTCCTTCTCTATTCAACAAAATAACTCTTGCCAATTTCTCATTCACAACTTTACTTAGATTTTCAAAAGAAACTTTCAATAAGATATTAAACTCGTTTCCAAATTCCTTAATCAATTTATCATACTCTTTCCAAACTCTGACAGAACTTAATTGTTTTATCCCATAAACACTCCCAATCAATTCTTGTAGAGGTATTAATCTTTTGAATTCTTTAGCATTACTTGGTCTGTAACCTTCTTCATGGTTCGCCAATTCTTCTACCCTATTCAAAACCCCTATTACCAGTTCCTTTCCACACTTTGGACATATCTTCTTCAAATCAGAAGTCTCTTTAGGTTCAAAACTCACACCACAATTCCTATGGCCGTCTATATGGTACTTCCCATAACCAGGATCCACTTCTATTGTTTCCTTCAAACCTTCCCCTGTTCTAATTGCTTTCAAAATATTATCATAACTCAATTCTCCTTCAAAAATAGTCGCCTCTCTTCCCAATCTCCAAGGCCAAAAACTATGTGCATCACTTGTACTTATTAAATTAAGTTTATTCCAATCATCATTTCTCCATAACATCTCGGGGTCCGCACTCAACCCTGTTTCGATAGCATTTATTTCTTTAGCTTTGTCTTCAAAACAATCCTTAACAGTATCAAATCCACTTTTACTTCCAAAGATTCCAAACCAAGGTGTCATACAATGTGCAGGAATAATTTCTATTTTATCACTAATCTCTTTCATCATTTCCACAAATTCAGCTGGCATCAAACCAAAAATAGGCCTTCCATCATAATCAATCCTTCCCTTTTGTAATAATTTTTCTTGAATTTGTTCAGCAATTTCTAAATTAGGAGCTAACATTACTAAATGTACCGCCCTCCTTCCTTCATTAGAAAACATCAAACTAATCTCTGTTTGTAATAAAAAAGGGAATTTATTTTTAGTCCATAAAATTCCTTTATCATCCTCTATTAATTCATTTTTAATAGCTTCAAATTGTAAGGGGTGTTGAAAATCCCCTGTCCCTAATAAGCCCAACCCTTTAATCCTCCCATATTTTTCTAAATTATCAAAAGAAAGATTTTTACTAGTAGCTCTCGAATGTTTGCTATGTAGATGTAAATCTGCAATAATCATAAAAAGAAAAAAAGAAAAAAAGCTTATTAAGCTTTGTTTATTGTAATTGTCTTACTCACTTCTTGCATATAGTTATAACTCAAAGTAATTCCCAAGGATTCCTTAAATGAATTTCCTGGATTATTCACTGCTCTCTTACATCTTAGTACTCCATGTCCACCTCTTAATTCCACTATACCTCTATAAGAAGTTCCTGCTTTGAAGGTACATTCAAAATTAGTTGGCATGGTTACAGTTACTTCATTCAAATTACTTCTTTGAATATCCCTAGCACAAGCTGCACCTACTACTTCTCCACTACCCACATTATTGATATCTAAAGTCACTCTTACAAAATCTGAACCTTCTTTTTCCCTAATCGAACTAACATAAACAGGGGCTCCAGAATTAGCATTGCTCTCTAAGATATTCTGAGTACCATCAATATCACATTCTTGGGTTCCAGTAGTTCTCCTAGTAGTACTTGGTATACAAAAATTATCTATCTGTACTTTAGTCTGATAAGGGTAACATACACTTGCTCTTACATCTAAAGGCACACTATCTCCCAAAATTTCTCCTTCATAACTTGCTGTTCCTAAAGGCATTACAATGCTATCCTCCACAACACCCCCTTCGCCTTCTTCTATAGCTGAAATAAGAACATCATTTGTGGTTTGCTGCCCAGCCAAAGTAGTCCTCACAGCTGCACTTCCATACAAAGCACCAGTTAAATATATATGGGCTGCTCCTTGTGCAATGACAGTTTCACCCTTGTTTATTAATTCCAAATCAATAGGGAATTCTTCCCCTTTATAATTTCCACCTAAACTTGGAGCATCATCTAAAAAATCAATAAATAAACCTTCCTTTCCTCCTAAAAAAACTCCATCTCCTTTTGATTCATTACTCTCACAACTTTGACCACTTACCATTAAAATAGCAACTAAAACCATTAAAATTCCATACCTCTTTTTCATTTTATTATTTTCCTCCAATCTCCTTATTAATTTTAATCTGACCTTTTAAACGTGATAGATAACCATATGTTAATTTCATATTTAAAGGTAACGTATAGCTATCTCCTTTCTCGACCTCGATACCCCTACATATGATTGAACCCTCTCCATTTCTCAGATGCAATTCTCCATCATTTTTACAACTTGCAGCTGAAAATCCAGATTCTTCAGATAAAATTTCTACTTTGACTACATCTTTTTGATTTCGATTATCAAAACTACATTTATCATCCAATTCTTCATCATGTTTTATAACTTCTCCATCTCCGACATTCTTGACTTTAATGGTAAATAACAATTCATTAGTATCTCCTTTAGGAATAATATCTTCTTTCAAAAATGTAACTGCTACAGGTCCTGCTTGGTCACTTCCAACATCCAATTCTCCTGCACTACAAACTGTGTCTCTTGCATCTGCAAATGGATCTTTAATACAAATAGAAGGAGCTAAAGAAGTACTATATTTATAACAAGCCTTAGCCGTAAATACATAATCCTTATCTACATCAAAACCTTTCTCTAATTTAAAATCCCATTTATCCCTTCCATAAGTTTGAATTTCTCCACCTGGAAAATTTCTCCTTCCCATAATGGTTTCACCAATATCTTCACAACCATCATTTCCACTAAAAGTCCTATCCGGGAAAGAACCAATACATACTTTTCCTTCACTAACATCATCTCCACCTTGATTATGAGCATCTATTTGCACGCTAAAATCCACATCTTTCCAAATTTCAGTTGGAGGCAAACCTTGAGCGAAACTTAAAACCAAACCTTTAGCTCCAGTATAATCATCATCTTTAACTTCTGAACCACTTTCTCCTTTTCCGACTAAACCACCTAAATTACAACTAGCCCCCACTACTAAAAAAAGAGCTAATAGAACAATAAATATCTTGTATTTCCCCATTAATCACCTAAAAACGAATTTTATATAAAAAAGTTTCTATAACTAAGCACCTTCAACAGGTTCTTCTGTTTTTTCTTGATTATCCCCTTCCTTTATCAACTTACTTGTTTCAGGATTCTCAGAAGGTTGTCTTAATGTAATTGACTTTTCAGCCACCAATTTATAAGTATGATCTAACCTCGCCTCTATCTCCCCTGCAGGCACAATGCTTGCACCAGTAGAGCCTCCCAAAATACTATTATCCACACTCAACTTACAATGGAAAGGCTCACTCTCCCCACTACCTTCTTTATCATTTAAACTTCTCTCAATTTCTTTAAAAAGCCCATTTCTTAATTTTCCTTCTCTTGATGTTCCACCACTTTCCAAAGGCTCACAATCACCAAAACTCAACCCAGTTGGAAGCGTTATGTTAAACCCATTTAATTTAACCTTATTTTTAGTATTCTTGTTCTTAAATCTAAATCTCAATATGGGCTCCTTACCTACTCCCAAGGGTTGTCTATCAAACCACAGATTAGATTCCACCTCGGAAACATATTGCATCTTACTCAAAATCTTCGGCTTATAACCCTTATCTGCCCATATGCCTCCATCGGTTTCCTTAAAAGCATCCCCTGTCCTGTATTCATTATAAGTATCTCCATCAACAGCAAAAATCTCTAAACTTGAATCTAACGGAATAGTATAGCCCAAAATCAAATTAATTTTTTTAGTATTAATTGCTTTAGCAAAGATCACATCTTTAATTGTTGAATCCTTTCCATCGAATCTACAATGAAAATCGTAAGGAGTCTCAACATATCTTTCTCCTTGATTAAATATCTCTACACCCACTTCTGGATCTACTTCTTCATCTAAAAAAGTTATCACTCCTTTAACTTTGTCTTCTACATTACATTCGGGATTTAGCTTTATGGATTTTACTTTCTCACCTAATCTTCCAACAACAAATATACCATCCACACCAAAATCTTGTCCCACATAACCTTTGAGTGGCCATACCTTTAATTCCCCAAAACTTATTCCAGTTTTTTCTTTAATCTTTGCTCCACCGCTTTCCCACATAAAAAGCTCTTTTCCACTTACTAATTGACTAATAAAAGAAAGCTGATTCCCAATATATCCAAATACACTCCTAGTACCCTCTAATGTTGCTTTGATAGGCTCTCCAAAAGAAGATTGCCAAAACCCAGAATCCAATCCTGGAGCCACAACAGTTCCATAAATAAAAAATCCAACCACTAAAAGCAAAAGGATGGTAATCCAATTAAACCCAGAAGAACTCACACCATTTCCTGCAGCTACCGCACTCCCCGAACCTTTACTTCCTCCGTGTTTCAATCTTTCAGTTACAACTTCTTTGCCCATATTAGTTAAAAATCCCCATTTTCCTCCGCCTCCAGAAGATTTAACACTTCCACCACTTTTTCCTCTTCTCGTTTTTCTCCCTTGCTTTATATCCCAAGCCCGAGCATCTCTTTTTGCCTGTGCCCTACCTTCTTTAACATATTGATCGCCTTGCGCTGTGACCTTCTCCTTCCTAGACATATGGGTAGTCATATGCGCCTTTAAAGCACTTTGATTACTAACTTCCCTACCACATTTGGGACATTTAACCATTTTCTACTCCAATGCTATTTTAAATTCTAGAATTTCAAAACTATTTTTGGCATCCAATCTAATTAAATTTTCTTGTTCAATATAATCATTCAAAACAAATAAGAACAAATCATCAGTAGTATCTACATCTATATCATTATCATTAATCTCTATTGTAAAAGCTTTCCTATCCCCTAAAACACTAAACTCAAATACAGCAATAACATCTAAAATCCCTCTTCTTACATCCTTATAATCCTCATCACTCAAGGAGAAGAAATAATCTGGAGTCTCTTCCTTGCCCCCAAAAGTTTTTATCCTAATTCCTTCCACCACATAATCCCCTTCAGTCTCAAAGTCCAAATTATTCACCCCATTATCAAAGTAATGAGGTGCAATCTCAATTACTTCTTCTTTTAAATTACAAAATGGAACATCTGTAAATAAAACTTTATCATTCAAAAACATTTTCAAAGTTTTATCTTCATTTCTATTACAAAATACACTATATCTCATAACTGCTCTATCCATTCGAGATTTCTCTTCATCTGCTATAGAGAATGTTCTTCTAGCCACCCTATTCTTTACTTCTGTTTGTTTTCTTAGTTTAACATTTCTCAATTGATAACTTTTAGAACCAAACCCACCTATACTTAATTCTAGATCATTGTTTTCTGATAAATAAGCTAATGGGACTTCTGCCTTCACTTGTCCACTTTTCACTTCTTTATTATAAAACTCATTTCCATTAAGTTTCATAATTAAATTCCCACTCCCACTATCTACAATCATATAAATCTCAGCTTTCAAAAAATCATTAGGATTATCTACATTAAAAAACAAGCTTTTATCTTGAGAACCAAATAAAGATCTTGTAATTAAAACACTATCTGAAAGAGTAACCAATCCCGACTCTTCTTTCGTAAACAAATTTGTATTCGCAATGTCATGGGTTATAATTTCTGGAGTTTCCCCCGGAATCAATTTCCCCACAAATTCTGAGAATAAAATTCCTTCTTCAAAATCTCCTCCATTTAATCTTGGTCGGGATTCATTTCCATATAATAAATTCTCTCGATCTTCAGCAGGCAATAACAAAAGATAAACAATCATAAACAACGCAATTATCGCAATTAAGGTAGCTACATTCCCTGCAGTAGTAACCTCCCCTTTTTTATTCATAAAGCAACAATAAGTTTATTAATATTTAAAGGTTACTAAGGAAAATGGCCTTAAATATTTGTATAGAACTATTTTGGAAATTCCTATTTGGATTAATAAAATACATTATAGAGAATCCAATTTATGTACTACTCTTGGCTGGAATCATTATCAGTGTTACTAAAAAATTCGGACCTTTGATCATAGGACTCATTGCAACTGCAGCCGATTTTCTTAAAGACACCATAGACATAGGCACATTGGGTATTTCAAGTCCTGTCACTATCCTAATTGGGATAGGAATCGGACTCCTTTGGGCCACGATGGCCTTCTCCCCAGGCGCACCAATTTTCCTCTCGATCGCCAACGCAATCCCCATGTTTTTATTTGGGACCCTACTTGGAATCGCCCCCATACCCTTTTTATCCGTTCTCTCTTTAGGAGTGGGTTATTCCTTAGAAAAATTTACAATACCTAATTATATAATAGGAATCATATCTGGAGTCCTCATCTATTTTGTTCTGTCCTTTGGCATTTCAATCTTATCCGGTTTTTGCCAAGGGTTAAACTTTGCTATAAATTTATTTTAAAATTCTCTTCAATCCAAATCCAATTAAACTTGGTTTCAAAAACAAATTTAATTTAGAAAAGGGCTTATCTCGATTAAACTCTCCCAAATTAACCTTCTTTAAAACATTAATAAATCCATCCAAATCTTCTTCTCCAAGTTTGTTAATAAAATTCTCCATTTTTTTATGCAATCTCAAACCTCTTCCAATTTCTTTTCTTAACAGTTTATTATAATCTCCCCCTTCATTTAACACCTTAGCCAAAACTTTAGCTCCCCTCATCCCATACACAATACCTCCGTGAGTAGTTGCTTTAACATGTCCGGCTGCATCTCCAACCAAATATACATTTCCTTTACTTACTTTTCTTTTAGAATCGTACATGGGAATAATCCCACTTTGAGATTCAATAAAATCTTTTTGACTTATCTTTAATTTATCCATAAAAGAATCAAAAATTTCTTTGACACTCCCTTCGCTCACAACACCAACCCTTGCCACAGTTTCAGTTTCAGGAACTACCCATCCAAATCCTTTATTAAAAAAATAAACCTGGTATTTCTCTTTATCATAATTCCCTTTAACCCTATATTGATGTCCTGTCTTGAATTTTTCATTCCTCAAACCTATCTTCCTTCCAACCAAACTATTTACACCATCGGCCCCCACCAAAACATCTGTTTGAACTTTTTTATCTCCAAAATCTAAATCAATATTATTATCAATTCTAAAATCTTTTAATTTATGATCTCTTAAAACTTCCACGCCCTTATCCTCAGCCCTTTCAACTAAAAAAGAATCAAATTTAGCTCTATCCACTATAACCTCTTCCTCTTTCAACTTAAATTCATATCGATTATTAGGAGAAATTAACTCGATTCTTTTAATCTTATTAACTACAAATTCTTTTTTTAAGGGAACTAACTCTTTAATACTCCCTGTAAGAATCCCACTACATTGAATTGGCTTTCCAATTTCTTTATGTTCTTCAAATATTCTCGCTTTATCCTTTAGTAAACCAGCTAAATATGCTCCACTAGGACCTCCTCCAATTATGCTAATCATACAAAATTAATAAAAAAAAGAATTTATAACCCTATTGACTGGGTTGCTATTGAACCGGACCAGCTTGTTGGGCTTGTTGAAGTTGTTCGGGTGTGGCCAATTGCCCTACCAAAACCATTTGTTGAGCTTGACCTTCTTGATCTGCTACATTAAAAGCAAAATAACCGGTGGTTTGAATTGCACTGATTACATTCATTTGTCCTTGTAATTGTCCTTGTTGAATACCTTGAATAACCAATCCTCTTTCTCTAGCCTGGAAAAAACTATATCCTATCCAAGAACCCACTCCCACTAAAAGAACAGCCAATACTAAAATAGTCAAGAATTTCCAATCTCTATTTTGTCTAACCATATTTTATTCCCCCTTTATTTTCATTAGGAAATCAAGAAGAATATATAAATCTTTTCAAAATCTTTTTATAAATTCCCTCTTTCTCAAACAATTATGACAATAGAAATCCTCCTTTTTTTAATCGGTTCTCTAGGACTCTTAATAGCTTTAATTTCCGACATTAAAACCACTGAAATCCCAGATTATTCCAATTATTTCTTAATTTTCTCTGGATTTTCTTTAAGAATCCTCCATTCTTTAATCTCTCAAGATTGGAATTTTACTTTAATAGCTCTCAAAACATTTCCCATAATTTTAGCCCTTGCTTTTTTCATGTACTACACCAAACAATGGGGAGGAGGCGATGCCAAACTACTAATGGGTCTTGGAATTATCTTTGCTACTTATCCTTCTTTCCTTCAAAATATCTTTCATCCAAAAATCCTCTTTTTACAATTCCCTTTTGTTCTTTTCCTCAATATCTTATTAATTGGAATCATTTATAGTTTCCTTTATTCTTTAGTTTTAGTTATCAAAAACAAAAAAAAATTCTTAATCAAGTTTAAAGAAAAATTAAAACAAAATAAGAATCCTCAAATTGCTTTAATCTTAACAACTTTAATTTTAATAGTCACTTCTAGAATTCTTAATGAACAATTCATCAGTTTTGTTTTATTAACCGCGGGTTTAGTTTCCTTATTTTTATTCTACTTTTATTTCTATGTCAAAACATTAGAAACCGTTTGCTTAATCCATACCGTTCCAATTTCAAAGCTAAGAGAAGGAGATTGGATTACCCACAATGTTTATTTTAACCACAAACTTATCCATAAATCTTCCCAGGATTTAACAAAGAAACAGATTACCTTAATCGAAAAAACAAATTTAAAAAATATAGAAATCAAAGAAGGCATAGTTTTCTCTCCCGTATTTTTAATTAGTTTTGTAGTCAGCTTAATTTTTGGCAATATTTTCTTATATTTTATTTAACCAATTGCTCTTCTTACATCTATTACTTCTACAGAATTCACACCTTCAATTTGTTTAACTTTCTCTTCTAAAGGATCTATATCCCCTTTAGCCTCATCCATTGTAAATAAAATTTTTAATGCTGATAAACCAAAACCAATAGCTTCTTTTTCAACTTTAGTTTCACACTCTCCAGCAAATTCTTTTATTTTACTTATAATATCCTCACTTAATTTATCTAAATCCACTTCCGGACTTTCTGGCATTATTTTTAAAGTTACTACCACGGTTGCCATTTTAATTAAAAATCCGGAAAGTTAGTTTATAAAATTAACTTTTTTGTGTAATGTAAAATCTATAGGGTATGACTGAGATATAAGAAAATAATATATTAGTTCTAATAATTTAATGATTTCAGGCTTTAGATTAGTTCTTTTCTTTCTTTTTAGTAGTTTCAGCAATACTTATGACTTGGTCAAATACTGGAACAAACTCCGAATTAGCATGTATCTTATAACTACCATCCACTTCCCAATCTCTTTCCCAAAAATTCTTTTCCTTAACAATTATCTTTCCATTATCACTTTTAGCAGGTGGGACTGGAGTCCTACTTTTTGGTTCATCTTTAAGTCTTTTTAAAATTTCTTGGTAATTAGTATCATCACTCGCAATAACTTGTTTAACTTCGTCATCCGATAATAAGTCCATTGTATGTGCAAAAGATATTCCTTCTCCAGCATGGTGTAAATTACTTGTCCAAAATGAAAAATCTCTTCCTCTTTTTTCAAGTTCGTAAGCTAATGCAATCCCTCCTTTTGATTGTAAGGATCCGCTACCATATGAAAACAAAATCTCATATCCATAATTACAAGGGAAATCAATTCCGCCGTTTCTACATTTCGGGCTTAAACTAAATTTGCTCTTTCTTTTGTCTGCCCTTCTGATTATAAACTCCTCAATGAATTCATCAGAAACAGGAGCATAAAATCCAATATCTAAGATAAGAACATCTAAGTCTATTTCTTCAATTGTTTTAGTTGCTTTTTCAGTATTAAAAATAGAATATGCTAAGTCTCTCTTTTCATCAAGACTCAAAGATGAATCTGGAGCTATACCAATTATAGGTTCACCAAGAACCAACAACTCAATATCCATCTTACCTCCTGCATCATGGTACGGTTTAATTATATCATGAAAATCTGACCTTGTTTCCTGTGAGTATGTTTGTAAGGCTCTATTTTTTCTTCTATGAGAAAAAGGTGTCGCATCCTCTGCATAAGATGTATAATGTTCAGTAAATGGTTTAATACCTTCATATTTTCTAGCCCCATCTACAAAAAGATCATCCACAATTAAGACTTTTTTTGCTGTGTCTTTCATCTTAATACACGCTTACTTTTTTTTCTAAAGCATCCACTATTGTATACTGCAGGTTCGATAAGGCATGACGTCGTTTTTCACTGAAACTGGAGCTATTTCGAAGGTAAATATTAGTACCATTGGAAAGAGTATATTCTGCCCAAGGACCAAATAAAGCATTTTTACATCTCCTAATCCTGTCTAAATCTTCTTTATTATTCCCTTCTTTAAGTTTAAGCTCAAGTGGGAAAGCAATCCCCATACTGTCGACATGCCTTCTCTTTATTGAAGAAGGAAAATCATACCATCCTCTAAGCTCATTACCATCAGAAGTCAGAGTTCCAAAAACAGGTAAATGCCATTCCTCTCCTATAACTTCTGGGTCGTATTCTTCAAGGAATCCCCTATAATTAGAAATATAGTCTTCTCCTTCTAATTCTGGAAATGCTCTCCTTAAGCAAGAAACCTTATCAGAAAAATCAAGAAGATCCACCGATAAGTCTTCAAATTCTTCTTTTGATCTTACAATACCATATAAGTGTTTTTCCATTTTATCCATCCTTTATTTTATTACTTTTTAGTAAGAATATTGCTTATTTAAATATTAGTCCCCCCTTAGTAGGGGTCTATAGAAAGATTTAAATAGATTGAAAACACTGTAAATTCCATGTTAAAAGAGTTAGAAGATTTAGGACTAAGCAAAGGGGAAACAAAAGTTTACCTCGCTTTATTTGAATTAAAAGAGGGAACCAAGCATTCAATAGCTAGAATTGCTGGAGTCTCTGAATCAAAGATATATGAAATATTAGATAAATTGATAAAAAAGGGGCTAGTTTCTTCAATAACTAAAAATAATATAAAAAGGTTCTATCCTGCAAATCCTAATAAATTACAAGATTATGTAAATAAAAAGAAAAATGAGCTAGAAAAAGAACAAAAGATTGTTGATATTCTTTTGCCACAACTTTTTCAAAAAATTTCGGAAGAATCAGAATTATCCAAAGTAGAGGTATTTGAAGGATTTAATGGAATTAAAAGTGTATTAGAGGAATTAAAACAAGAATTTGATTCAAAATATGAGTGGATAGCGATGGGAATTACTTCTTCTAAAAAAGAAATTTTTAATAGAATGTGGACTAATTTTCACAAGGAGAGAGTCAGGCATAAGATAAAATGCAGATTTATCTTTACAGATAAAGGAACATCCTTCTATAATGATTTATCAAGTATGTCTCTAACAAGTACGAAGGTCATTAAACAAATCACCCCTTCAGGAGTCGCCATTTATAAAAACAAAACATTAATTCTTTATTATGGGAAAGAACCTTCTTGCATTTTCATAACTAATAAAGAAATATCCCAATCCTTTACAGAGTTTTTCAACGGAATATGGAAAATATCAAAATCATAAAATAAACCGCTAAGCCCGAAGACTTAACAGGAGATAAAACAATGCCCAAAGAAGAAAAAAACACCTCATTTGAAACAGGAATAATCAATCTAGAAGATTTAGCTAAAAATCAACATTATAGATATCAAGATATTTTTTATATTGAGTTTCATCCAGAATTTAAAAAAGAATTGTATAGTAAAATAAAAGAAGTAGCCAAAACAATTAGAAATTTATCAAAAGAAACAGGGATTAGTTTTACAAGATTATGGGACCAATTAACAAGGGTACCAATATCAATTGAAGTCTTAAACAAAGTCTCAAAGTATTTAGTAGATAAAGGACATATAAAATATTCACTAAAAAACATAGAAAAGAAAATTTTTTACATCAAAAGTAGCGGATCCAAATCTCAAAAAATATACTCTCCCAATTTACCCATAATCCTAAAAACGAAAGAAGGAATGAGATTCATTGCTCATCTGTATCATGACGGAGGAATCGGACAATATAATAGACAACCAAATTATACAAACCAATCTCTTGATGAAATAAAGGGTTTTCTTAAGGATGCCCAAAAACTATTTGGAAGTTTCGATAGAAAAATAACAATGTGGACTAATCCAAGAAGTAAAAAAAATTACTATAGAATTAGTCTTCCAACAATTATTGGACAAATTCTTATTCGTATAGGGTATACTCCCGGAGATAAAACTAAAAACAATTCACCAATTTTCGCATTTCTTGAAAATATAGAAGATAAAAATCTAATGTCGGAGTATCTAACAAAAGCTTTTAATGATGATGGATTTGTCAGAAAAAGAAGTATAGGATTGGGGCAAGCATCATTAATAAAAGAAAAAGAAATGCCTTCAAGAGTATTACTTTTAGATAAATTATTTTTAGAAAAATTAAACATAAAAGTAAGGGGACCCCAATTAGTCCAAAAATACCAAAACAGACATGGCTTAGTAACAAAGTATGATATCCAAATTTATTCCAAAAAAAATATTCAACAATTCTATGAACAAATAAAATTAATAGAACGCAAAAATAAACAAATAGAAAGTTATTTACTTAATTGGGGCCAGAAAAAGAACAGTTAGGACATTTATACTTTATAGCTGTTTTTTTACAATGTTCACATCTAATTATTTCAATCTTGCCACAATTAGGACATTTAAACCTCGTAAATCCTCCTTGGACATTCTTATTACAACTTGAACACTTTAATGTTTTTTCCATATTTAATCTATCAAAAATTGAATTTATAAAGCTTTTTAAAATGGAAAAATAAAGAAAAAAAGATGGGCGAGTAGTTCAATCTGGATAGAATAGGACCTTGCGGTGGTTCCGATTCGGGTTCAAATCCCGGCTTGCCCGTTCTATACATCCTTAATACCTTCACTAGTCACCACAAACAAAGCTTCTGCATCAGGCATTGCAGGTGCATCTACCAATTTAGCTACCCTTGTTCCTTTCTTACCTCTTCTCAAATATACTCTGTAAGTAGACGCATGTGCCAATACATGACCCCCTATAGCTTCGGTGGGATCTCCAAAAAAAGTATCCGGCTTAGACATAACTTGATTAGTCACATATACCGCCAACTTATGGGTCTGTGCTAATTTCAAAAGTGTATGTAGATGCCGGTTTAATTTCTGTTGTCTATCTGCCAATTGTCCTCTGCCAGAAAAGTCACTTCTAAAATGTCCCATCAAAGAATCCATTATAATTAACCTAATTGGCAATCCTTGTTTAATCAAATCTCCAATATTTTCCGTCAACAACATTTGATGGTCACTATTAAAAGACCTAACACCACGAAAATTCTTTAAGGCTTCTTGAGGATCTAATTTTTTTGCTTTAGCTAAATCCGCAAGATACTCTGGCCTTATAGTCCCTTCACTATCGACCCAAACAGCGATTCCTTCTGCACCTCCTTGGTCAAAAGGTAATTGAACAGTCACAGATAATTGATGTGCAATGCTTGTTTTTCCAGAACCATAAGCCCCATACATTTCAGTAATAGCTCCAGTCTCAACTCCTCCTCCTAAAATTCCATCCAACGCCTTACTTCCAGTCGTTATTTTAATGGTTTCATCTCTTTTCTTCAATAATTCTTCTCCAGTTTCAAAACCCATCTCCAAACTATCCCTAGCTGAAGCAATTATTTTCCTCGCAGTAGTTTCAGTAACACCTGCTACATTTACCATTTCTCCAGGACTTGAAACCGCAATAGAAATAAAACTATCAAATCCAGCCGCAATCAGTTTTTCAGCAGTTGCTGCACCCACCCCCGGCAATTTTTCTATACTTTCTACTTTTACCATCTTCACCCTTCCTTCGCTAACAACAATTCTTCTTGAGCTTTCTGCAAAAGTAAAATCATTCTTGCAATGTCATTCCTTCTGATATTGGTTATTGTATGGTCATACCATTTCCCATCTTTATTCCAACTTTTCCTTAGAGAAACCGTCTTAAATTCGGTTTCCATCTTCTCACCATCCCTTTCGATTTCTCTTTTATTACTCCACACACTACAATCTATACTCCCACTCCTAAATTTTTTTATAGGTAATCCTCCTACCATTTTACTTACCTCCCTTCCTTATCGGATTTTTTTCAATGGAAGTTCTAGAATTAACTAAAACCTCTCTATAATAAGTATCAAACCAAACTTATAAACGCTACGAGTCCATGGCGAATATGTCGTTTATGTCGTTTAACTAGCCACATACACTTTCTTTACCTTTTTCTTAGCCATAAACTCTTCATCAAAATCTTCATCGAAGTTCTCCAAAAGAGATTCATAATCACTATTAATAAACACTTTTCCAAGCATGTTCTTTTCAAGACTCTTCTAGCTTAAAAACTTTATCAACATCAAAACATCTATTACCAATATCCCATAATAAATAATGGATTCCAATTTACCCCCTGTTCTAACAAAACCACTCAATCTCAATTGTTTGAAAGGATAAATAAAATTAATCCCTTGTAATGTAAAGCCGTCTGCAATCAAATGACTTAAAAATCCGATAAAAAAACCATAACCCAAAGATGCATTAAAAGCCCACAAAAAATAGGAAATTACTCCTCCAAGGAATACACTATGAAAAATCCCCCGATGTCTAAAAATAAAATTTAAAATTTCAGATAAAAAACCCAGTTTCCTCCCAAATTTGCTTTTAGGCTCATCAATATCTGGAATCCCGGATGCAATTAAGACAGCTGGAAAAAACAACCACCAAACACTCAAACCAAAATAATCATAAAAAATAAGACCGGATAAAAAAGCAAAAGCTAAATGCGTTCTAAATATCACTTTCTAATTCCTTCAACAACATCTCCGGATTTAATTCCTCTAAATTATTTGCAATAAACTCAATTCTATTAAACATATCATTCTTAACTGCTCTTCCACCCACTTTAATCTGCTTCCCCAAAATTTTATCTTTTAAAGGTTCCACATCTCCAGGAGTATCTTTTAATTTTAATAATTCTTCAGGATTTATCCCAAACAAATCAGATACTTGATCTCTAAAACATACCAATCTAATATTCTCACTCCCATCATCTAAAATACAATTAACCACACTAGAAAAGCTAGGCTCCACTTGTCCATGTGCTGCACATTTGAAAATTCCATTTTCCATATTTGCTCGTTTCCCACATTCTCCACACACTTCAAAAAACCTTGGATCAAAAATCTGCACCACAGTTCCTTTCAAAGAAACATTCTTATCCTCTTCCTTCAAATCTTTAATTTGTTTTTCTTTTGTTACAACAGGCGTGCTAATAACTTTCTCAATAACTATCCCTTCTGGATTTAATTTAAAAACAGAATCTTTATTCAAATGAATTTCCTTATAACCATTATTTTCTCTAATGTATCCATTTTCTACCCTCACAACCACATCTTCTTTAATCTCCTTCTCCATCACATTCAAATGACCATCATCCCACAATACTACACGAATGGTTCCAGTTTCATCCCCTATTAGGAAGTTTCCCACTCTTCCTTCTCTATTTTCTTTTTTAAATTCCCTAATCCCAAAATTCATGGTCACCTTCCCATTTAAGTTAACATTCCGCATCCCATTTTTAACTTCTCCAATCTTAATTTCCCCTACATCTTCAAAAATTTTAACCCCTAATTCATTAGCAATAATATGTGCAGCACCTTCCTTACTTACAAGTCCAGATAATTGATCTGTCTTTTCTTTTATCTTCTTTTCAATCTCTTCTTCACTCAAACCTTTCTCTTTCAATTTACTCAGA
>CEPX01169187.1_pt1 | contig 32990 bp, 36 predicted proteins | sample 361361 | NCBI WGS metagenome assembly CEPX01 (sample SAMEA2619974, study PRJEB7988) | marine metagenome | biome: marine biome (ENVO:00000447); feature: mesopelagic zone (ENVO:00000213) & marine oxygen minimum zone (ENVO:01000065); material: "saline water (ENVO:00002010), including plankton...
AAGGCAATGTCGCACCTTGCGTGTCGACCGCGCGTAACCAGTCGTGTTAGGAGGGTATCGCTCTAATTTGCACGAGGTTGCAATATGCAAGCCTCTCCAAGCTGAGCTACTGGCGCATACAGAAATAGAATTATCTCCTTATAATAAATCTTTTTATTTTGTCTATTCAATATTCTGGCCTTATATAAACCGGACCTTGCCTGACTGACAAATATTTAAGGTTCCGAGAAATACTGTTTGCTGTTATCTTACCTACAATCTGATTATTTTCAGTGACTACCAGTCTCCGTATCTTATTGCTGCACATTTTTCTGCTGGCTATTTCTATATCCTCGTTTGCGTCTATTGTTATCAAGGGCCAGCTCATGATATCCCTTACCCTTAACACATCAGGATTTTCACTTTTTGCAACAATCTTCTTCAAGATGTCTCTTTCGGTCATTATGCCTACAATTTTATTGTCATTTTCAATTAAAACAGAGCCAATAGATTTTTTGTCCATCATAGCTGCAGCTTCGGCAACACTCATATCGGAAGAAATCTTTGTTGTATTATGCATTATCTCTTTTACTAGCATAATGAGGCGTTATATGGAATAAATATAAAAACTTTTCTTTAAATTATATATATAATATAGAAAGTATTTGGTTTTCGAAAAAACCTCAAATAAGAACAAAATATTTATATATACTACCTATTTAGCTACTCTATAGATGGAAATAAGGAATATACAGAAGACAGGTGATATGCATTATGTTTACTTGCCAACATCCTGGTGCAGGGAACACAAAATAAGTTCTAAATCAAAAGTCAGTATCGACAACACAGGAGACGGCGCTTTGACTATTTCTCCAGGATTGGTGGAAAAAAAGCCAAAACATCTGATATTCAACATTTCAGAAGACCAGGAGGATGTCATACATAAATTAGTTGTAGCTTCTTACATAAATCCATCCGCTTCATTTGAGATAAATATGGACAAGGAGATGGACTTTACTAAATTATTGAACCAAAAAAGGCTGATAAGCCTTGAATCTGTTGAGATAGATAAAAAACAGATCACTTCTCAAGGTAGTGTCACTGTTTCTGATCCTGAATCTTTATTGAAGACGATGGTCAAGAAAATAAAGAATATGATAATAGTCATGGGGAAAAGTTATGATAAGGAACTGATTGAAAGGTATGAGTACGAGATAGACAGAAGCAAGATGCTCATAGATAAGTCAGTCATCGGATCACTAACCTTTGGCAAGACAACAAAACTGAAAAATATTGATCTTTATTACATCTCATTGATATCAAAAGATTTGGAAAGGATGGTTGACCGGCTTATATGCCTTGATGAAGGAAATAAAAAATTTCTTGACGAAATCATTGTTCCAATTGAGATTCTGCATGACGTAGTCCATAATATCTCCAGCCTTAGTCAAAAAACTGCAATAGAATTTGCAAAAGCAGTCTCATCAATAAAGAAAATAGAAGTTAAGAACGTAAAAACCAATGACATGTCGCGTATGGTAAACAACCTCGACACTATAAGCGAGGTTGTGATGGACTGGATGGTGACATTAAAAATAGAAAACTAAATATATAATATATACTATTTACATCATTTAATTAAGAAATACACAAACACTTTTATCATTTTACATAAAAAATATAATTTTAACGGTCATTACAATGTCAACAGATTCAAAAGAAGTGGAGATATTAAAGGAAATAAGGAATTCTGAAAAAGAGTCAGAAGAAGTAGTGCAAAAAGCTGAAAAAGAAAAAATAAATATTTTAGATGACGCAAACAAGACTTCTGCAAAGATTTTAAGTGAAAAGAAAGAGGAAATAAAGCAGCAACAGGAGAAAAAGATTGCTGATTTTAAGGAAAAAGCTGTTTCTGAAAGAAAAGGGAAGATAGAAGAAGGGAAAAAATCTATCAAGCAACTGAAGGCAAAAGCGGGAAAAAACACAAATAAGGCAGTTGATTTTGTCATTAAAAAATTCGAGGAGACTATATAGATGTCAATGCCCTATGAGATGGATAGGATAATAGTAACAGGGCCGAAAAAGGCCCAGCAAAAAGTTATTAGAGAGCTTCACAACCTCCAAGTTCTTCATATTGTTGAGCATTCTAAAGATGAAGTAGCAGATATTGGCCAGCCATTGGAAACTGCAAGCAAGCTTTCTGAGTTTATGGTCAAGATAAGGGCGCTGATTACGGCTTTAAATGTAAAAGAAGAGAAATCTGAATTTAAGCTTAAACGAGGTTTAGTGGAAATATCCCAGACAATAAAAAGGATTAGTGATGAAGTCAACAAAAATAGTGAAGAATTGAGGGAAGTGGAAGGAAAATTATCAAAAAGCCAGGCAATAATGAAAGAACTGGAAGTTCTGAAAAATATCAACATACCTCTTGAAAACCTTAGCTCATATAAATCATTGGCATTTTTTACAGGTTATATCAAGGATGAATATGACCTGGAATATCTAAATGATAAATTATCAGCAACAACCAATAAATTTACAATTCTCAAATCCACAGTAAAGAAAAAGCTTTTCCTGGTACTTTTCGTTGACATAAAGAGCAAAGAAACTGCACTTGATATACTGCAGAAAATTTCCTTTTCCCCAGTAAACTTTGCAAATCTAAGCGATCTTAAAGGAACTGCAGCAGAAAACTTAGCAAGAATAAGCAAAGAAAATGCAAAACTTGAAAATCAAAAAAACAGCATAAAAAAGCGTTTGGAGAAGTTAAATTATGATCACAGCGGATTTCTCATAACTGCACAAAATGTACTTGAGACAGAGCTCGAAAAGGCAGAAGCTCCATTGAAATTTGCAGCAACAAAGGATGCTTTTCTGGTCAAGGGCTGGGTCCCTACAGAGCAGCTGCAAGATACTATGCAGAAGCTGAATAAAGCTGGAAGCAATAAGATCTTTATAGATCATGAGCCTGCAAAAATAAAGGATAAAGTTCCTGTCAAGCTCAAAAATACAAAATACTCAAAGCCATTCGAATTCTTTATCAATATGTATTCTCTGCCAAGATACAAGGAGATTGATCCTACGTTCTTCATGTTCCTCACTTACCCAATATTCTTTGGATTTATGCTGGGTGATTTTGGTTATGGTCTTGTAAGTTTTGCATTGTTCTACTTTTTGAAAAAGAAAATACCAAAATGGACTGCTTTCTTTAATATACTATTATTATCGTCCGCTGCATCAATTTTCTTCGGTTTCATATACGGTGAATTTTTTGGACTGGAGGAATTGGGTCATTTCGCAATTCCACATTTAATAAGCAGATCTCATGGAGTTACTGAACTGATGTTCATCTCGATTGCAATCGGAATAATCCATATAAATTGGGGATTAATCGCTGGATTCATCAACATAATGAAGGGCCATGGATTAAAACATGCAATATTTGAGAAAGGCTCATGGTTTGTTTTGGAAACTGGAGCTTTATTGCTGGCATTATCATACATGAATCTTGTTGCTATTCCTAAACTCATTGGCTGGATATTTTTTGCAGCATCCTTGGTTATGCTCTATAAAGGAGAAGGAATAAAAGGGATAATAGAGCTTCCAAGCATCTTGACAAATACATTATCTTATCTGCGACTGATGGCAATAGGTTTGTCATCAGTATCCATAGCCGTTGTCGTAAACGAAATGGCAGAAGGTTTTTTCCATGGAGGAGGTTTTGGCATCTTAACCGGAATCTTAATATTATTCATAGGGCATTTACTGAATATTGTCTTAGGATTATTTGGCAGCTTTTTGCATTCATTGAGGCTGCATTATGTTGAATTTTTTTCAAAATTTTTCGAGGGCGGTGCTGAGAAGTATAAGCCTTTCGGAGCAAAAGAATAAATTTATGGAGGTACAAAAATGGCATTAGAAGGAGTAGGTCTAATAGCAATCGGATCGGGTTTAGCAGTTGGCTTAAGCGCAATTGCAGCAGGTATTGCTGAAAAGGAAATTGGAAGTGCGGCTATTGGCGCAATGGCAGAAAAAGAAGAGCTGTTCGGTAAAGGATTAATCCTTACTGTTATTCCGGAAACTCTAGTAATATTTGGTCTGGTAGTTGCTATACTGATATTGAATCTGGCAGGTTAAACCTAAAATGGGACTGGAAACGGTAAAGGAAGAGATAGTCAGGAATGCAAGATATCAGGAAGAGACTATGTTAGCGGAAGCTAGGCAGGAAGCTAAGAATATAACGGACGAAGCAGAAAAGGAAGCTGCAGCGATGAAAGAAAAGGCTAATGCAGAGACAAAGAGAATAATCAACACAATAAAAAAACAAGAACTTGCTTCTGCAGAGCTTGACAACAAAAAAGCGGTTCTTGAGGCGAAAAAGCAGCTTATCGACGCTGTTTTTGATGACGCAGAAAAAAAGATTGGAAAACTAAGCAACAAAGAAAGTTACATGGACAAGCTGCTTGCAAAGTCCAAAGATGATATTGATGTTGCAAACGTTTACTGCAGCAAAAAAGATGCAAACCTTGTGAAAGGATACAACGCAGAAGCTGTTGATATGATTGGCGGCCTAATAGCAGAAAATGGAGACAAGACCGTAAGAGTTGATTATAGTTTTGACACGATGCTCCAAAACATAAAAGAAAATGAATTACAAAGCGTAAATAAAATTTTATTTGGTTAAGATGTTACAATTAAAGGCAAAACCACTGAAGCTTGGAAAATACCCTTATACTTATGTAAGGACATCTGTTATGAAGTCTTTGCTTTTCAAGAAGCATGACTATGAAAAAATGCTTAAGATGAGCTTTAACGAAATTGCAAAGTTTATGCAGGAATCCAACTATAAGAAGGAAATAAGCGAGTTCGCACCAAAACATTCCGGAGCGGATTTACTGGAGATCGCTTTAAATAAAAACCTTGCTTATACATTCAAGAAACTTATAAAAATTTCACCAAAAGAACTTGGATTAGTGATAAGAGAATATGCAAAGAGAAAAGATATAGAAGACCTTAAGACAATCATCCGCGGAAAGTTCACAAATACAGATGAGAAAGATGTTTTTGATATGATAACTTCAGCAGGTACATTAAGCAGGGACTTCCAGCATGAACTTATGAAAAAAGAATCCGTAGAACAGGTTTTGAAAAGCAATAAGCTGGTAAATTTTTCATTGTTAACCAAAGGTTTAGATTACTTGAAGGAAAAGAACAGTTTGGTGATGATTGAGAATGCCCTGGACAGGTATTACTATAACAACCTGATTGAGTTTTCAAAACGGCTTCCAGAAGAAGGAGCTTTATTCAGGAGTTTTTTGATCAATGAAGTGGAGATATTGAATATACTGGCATTATTGAGGTTAACAAAATCAAAGATTGAGAATGCATCCGAGTTTATAATAACTGCCAGAGGTTCAATAAATCCTAAAATAACAAAGATGTCAGAGCTGAATGATTTGGATGCGTTAACAAAAGCATTAGGCGATACTAAATATAAAAATGCAATCGATAAAGGTATAGAAGAATTTAAGGCTACCGGCTCACTGATAACCTTAGAGACAGAGCTTTACAAGTATCTGCTGAAGCACATAAGTTTATTTTTGCATAAGCATCCATTATCTGTAGAGGTAATACTTGGATTTATGCTGGCAAAAGATATTGAAATAAGGAACTTAAGGATATTGATCAAAGGAAAGCAATTAGGTTTAGAAGAAGAATTTATTGAAAAGCAATTGGTACTATGAGTAATAAATGAAAAATGGATGTATATGAGCAATTAGACCAAATTCCGGATAATGTGATAAGATATTATTTGCATTTTTCAGTACAGGTAATTCAATCACCAGATTCAGATGTATTTAAAGAAGGGTTGAGAAGGAGTGGAAACGCACTTGTGCAACAAATTAATGATAGGCAAATAGAAATTGATCAGCGTGATTTTGAGAGATATTTATTGGGAAAAGCGATTTCCTACCTCAGAGAATTTGAAAAACGTGGGGTAAAACAAAAAATACAGAGTGATTTAGAAATGTTGATTGTAGGAGTACTAAAGGACGAAATCAAAATAGAGATTCCTCAGTGCACTCCACAACTTGTATAAAATGGTAAAAACAGCAGTTTTAGGAAGCAATGAATTCGTTGTTGGCTTTCAGCTGGCAGGAATTAAGGATACAATAGAAGTCAGTAATAATCCTATAGAAGATATTAATAAATTAAAAAATAATAAAGAAATTAGTGTTGTTGTTTTGGATGAAAATATAATGGAAAATTTGGATAAGCATCAAAAGCTTGAAGTAGAAGATTCAGTCGATCCTGTTTTCATTCCTGTTTCAACAAAAGTTGAGCAGGATTCATTGAAAAGATTAATTAAGAAGTCTATAGGAGTTGATTTGTGGAAGTGATATAATATGGAAAAAGGAGTTATTTACAGAATTGCAGGCCCAGTTGTTGTGGCTAAAGGAATTAAGCCTAGAATGTATGATGTTTGTAGAGTAGGCAATGAAAAATTGATGGGAGAAGTCATCCAAATCACAGGAGATAAAGTTATAATCCAGGTTTATGAGGATACTTCCGGTATAAAACCAGGAGAACCTGTTACTAACACTGGTGAGCCATTAACAGTAGAGCTAGGTCCGGGACTATTAACAAGTATTTACGACGGTATACAAAGGCCGTTGCCTGTTTTGATTAAGCAGATGGGTGATTTCATCAAACGTGGTGTAGATGCTCCAGGTCTTGATCAACAAAAGAAATGGGATTTCAAAGCCACAGCTAAAAAAGGTGAAGAAGTAAAAGGTGGAAGTATCATTGGAGAAGTGGAAGAAACAGAAGGAAATATACATAGGATTATGGTGCCGCCTAATCAAAGCGGAAAACTTTCCGAGATAAATTCCGGAAAATTTACAGTCAATGATATTATTGGAAAATTAGACAATGGTTTTGAGTTAAGGCTAAAGCATAACTGGCCTGTAAGGGTCGGAAGACCAACTAAGGAAAAACTAAAGCCAGATATGCCTTTGATAACTGGGCAAAGAGTTTTCGACGCTTTGTTCCCGATTGCAAAAGGTGGTGTTGCAGCTATTCCAGGACCATTCGGTTCCGGAAAAACTGTTTCTCAACAGCAGCTGGCCAAATGGTCAGATGCGGATATAGTTGTCTATGTAGGTTGTGGAGAAAGAGGAAACGAAATGACGGAAGTATTGTCAGAGTTTCCTGAACTTACAGATCCAAAAACAGGAAAGCCGTTGATGAACCGTACTGTTTTGATTGCAAACACATCAAACATGCCTGTGGCAGCAAGAGAAGCGTCAATTTATACAGGAGTTACAATAGCAGAATATTACAGAGATATGGGCTACTCAGTTGCAATGATGGCCGATTCAACATCAAGATGGGCTGAAGCTATGAGAGAAATTTCTTCCAGATTAGAAGAGATGCCTGGAGAAGAAGGTTATCCTGCTTATTTAAGCACAAGACTTGCACAATTCTATGAACGAGCTGGCCGTGTAATTCCATTAGGAACTAAACAAGAAGGTTCAGTTTCAATTATAGGTGCTGTAAGTCCTCCTGGAGGAGATTTATCAGAACCAGTAACTCAAAGCACTTTAAGAGTTACAAAAGTATTCTGGGCTTTAGATGCTAAACTGGCTCAAAGAAGGCATTTCCCTTCTATTAACTGGTTGACATCTTATTCGCTTTACCCAGAAGTTTTGAATGAGTGGTATGAAAAGAATGTTTCAAGTGACTGGAAAGATCTTGTAGGGCAGATGATGAGTATACTCCAGGAAGAGGAAAAATTATTGGAAATCGTTCAATTAGTAGGTTCTGATGCATTGCCTGAAAGACAGCAAATAACTTTAGCAATTGCAAGATTAATTAGAGAAGTTTTGCTACAACAGAATGCTTTCCATGATGTGGATACATTTTGCGACATGAAAAAGACGCATGACATGATGACATCTATATTAAAGATTTCAAAGATGGCAAACGTTGCTTTAGATAAAGGAATGAGGGCAGAGCAGATCCTGACTACAAAATCTAAGGATAGGTTATCAGAGATAAAGTTCGTTAAAAGCTATGACAACTTGCTTAATGAAATAATGGGCAATGTTGAAAAGGAGTTGAGTGTAAGATGAAGGAATATAAGACTATTAACAGAGTAGCAGGACCATTAATTTTCGTAGAAAAAACAGAACCTATAGGTTATGCAGATATTGTAAAGATTGCATTGCCTGACGGTACAACTAAGAATGGCCAAGTTTTAGACACATCAGATGACATTGTAGTTGTACAGGTTTTTGAAGGCACATCAGGAATAGATGTTGACACAAGAGTTAAGTTCTTAGGAGATACTTTGAAGTTAAGCGTAGCAAAAGATATGATGGGTCGTGTTCTATCAGGATCTGGAAAACCCATAGATGGTGGTCCTGAAATAATTCCAGAGAAAAAACTGGACATAGGCGGAGCTGCTATAAATCCTTTCGCACGTGCAACCCCTTCAGATTTCATCCAGACTGGAATATCGGCAATAGATGCAATGAATACATTAGTTAGAGGACAGAAACTACCAATTTTTTCAGGTTCTGGATTGCCTCATAATGAGATGGCATTGCAGATTGCTCGTCAAGCTAAAGTTATAGGGAATGCTCGGAAATCGAAAATTTCCGGCACCAACTCCGTTGGAAAAGAAAATTTCGTTGTTGTTTTCGCAGCAATGGGAATTACAAATGAGGAAGCACAATATTTCATCAATGATTTCAAGCAGACAGGCGCTTTGGAACGTTCAGTTGTTTTCCTTAACTTGGCAGATGACCCTGCAGTAGAAAGATTAGTCACACCGAGAATGGCTTTAACAGCTGCAGAATATTTTGCTTACGAGCATGACGCTCACGTTTTAGTTATTCTGACAGATATGACTAATTATTGTGAAAGTTTGAGAGAAATTGGAGCTGCTCGTGAAGAGATTCCAGGTAGGCGTGGCTATCCAGGTTACATGTATACAGACTTAGCAACAATATATGAGCGTGCAGGCGTAATTAAAGGGAGGAAAGGTTCAGTCACACAACTACCTATATTAACAATGGTTGGTGATGATATCACTCATCCTATCCCTGATTTGACTGGTTACATTACCGAAGGACAGATTGTTGTTGCACGTGATCTTCATAGGACCGGAATTTATCCTCCAAACGATGTTTTGCCGTCATTAAGCAGATTGATGAATTTAGGCATAGGTCCAGATAAAACAAGAGAAGACCATAAGCAAGTTTCTGACCAGATGTATGCAGCTTATGCTGAAGGCAAGGATCTAAGAGGTTTAGTAGCAATAGTTGGAGAAGAAGCCTTATCTGAAAGGGATAAAAAATTCCTTAAGTTTGCAGATGAGTATGAAAAAAGGTTTGTCTCTCAAAGAAGAGATGAAGACAGAAGCATTTCTGAAACTTTGGATTTAGGTTGGGAACTTTTAGGAATCCTGCCAGAGAATGAATTGACAAGGGTAAATCCTGAGATGAGGAAAAAGTATTACAAAGCTGTTGAAGAAGCAGTTGCAGAACAGAAATAAACATGCCACAAGACATAAAACCCACAAGATCTGAATTACTAAAAGTAAAGAAATCCATTAAATTAGCTAAATCAGGACATTCTTTATTGAAGAAAAAGAGAGATGGCATGATTTTAGAATTCTTTGAGATCTTGAAGAAAGCAAAGACATTAAGACAGGAATTGGTGGAAGAATACAAGATTGCTTTAGAAAAGATAAATATTGCCAGAACCATGGAAGGTGATCTAAAAGTTAAATCTATAGCTATGGCAATAAAAGAAATTCCAGATATAAAATTAATTACAAAAAACATCATGGGCGTCAAAGTCCCAAAGATAGAAAGTTCAGAGATACAAAAAGCATTCATGGAACGCGGTTACGGATTATACAACTCTTCTGCAATAGACGAAGCTGCTGCTGCTTATGAAAAAGTTGTTGAAAAGATACTATTAGCAGCAGAAGTTGAGACTTCAATGAGAAAATTATTGAATGAAATAGAGAAGACAAAGAGGCGTGTAAATGCTTTAGAATTCGTTGTTTTACCAAGATTAGAAGAAACTACAAATTTCATCAGATTAAGGCTGGAAGAGATGGAGCGAGAAAATATTTTTAGATTAAAGAGAATCAAGGCAAAAGTGCAAGTGCAATAATCATGCCAAAAAAGCAATTAAATAACAAAACCAAGAAAAAACAAAAATTCTTAGTATGGTTCACAATCATTATAACTGCGATTAATTTTCTGCTATTAGCCGGTTTCCTGGTTTATCTTCATTTTTGGGTTAAGGCAAGGACTTAATTACTATGGTTGATGTTGGTAATATAGTAAGCGATGCATGGAACGGTCTGGTAAATTACTTCTTAGGTTATCCACAAAACGATTTGGATGTTGTAGTACAACAATGTTCATGGGCATTAAGTATAAATCCAAGATATGGTATGGCATATAGCACTAGAGGAATTGCTAATTTTGAACTAGGAAAAACAGATCAAGCTCTAGATGATTTGGCCAATGCCAGAGATATTGAGGGAAGTGCAAACACTTACAATAATCTTGGTGATGTGTATAGGAAACTGGGAAGGTTTGAGGAAGCTATCCATCATTTGTCTATTGCAATAGAACTTGAACCTGATAGCCCCATAGGATATATCAATCGTGCAGTGGCATACAACCAATCAGGCAATTTTTTTGCAGCTTATTCAGATTTAACAAAAGCACAGAAATTACATTCTATGGATCCCGGAAGTATGGGTTTGGAGGATCCTCTAATCCATTTCCAACTTGGTGATACCTATTTAGGAATGGAAGCTATAGACTTAGCCTTAGAACACTATGAAATCGCTAAGAGAATTTTAGAACAAAGAGGTCTGACAGCGTTAAGAGAATGGGGTGAAATCGACATCGCAATCGTTCTTCAAAATAGATTAGATGCACTTGGGATGGATATTGGAGTAAATTATGAAGCAATAGCACGCATGGCTGAAATGCTACCTCAAGCAAAAATAGACGCCCTCAAAAAGGATTAAAGAAAAACAGAAAATCTTTTAAAACATCTATTTATTCTTTAAAATATGGCTTCAATTGTTTTAATTGCGAGTTTTGTTGTAAGTATATTAGCAATAATATTTGCACTTTATTTGACTTCTAAGATCAAGAAAAATCCTGCTGGAAATGAAAAAATGCAGGAAATTTCAGACCATATACATAAAGGCGCTATGGCTTTCCTGAATAAAGAATACAAGATAATGCTTGTTTTTATGGTTGTAGTTGCTGCAATATTATATTATACATTACCTCATGGAACAGAACTTGCGATTGCCTTCGTTATTGGATGCATTTTTTCAGCTGTAGCTGGAAGATTAGGAATGCACATTGCAACAAAAGCAAATGTAAGGACAACATGGGCATGCAACAGCAATATAAGTAAGGGACTTAATATCGCTTTCTCATCCGGTGTTGTGATGGGAATGTTTGTTGTTGGCTTAGCAATATTGGGAATAAGCATATTTTACTTCTTTTTCAACAATCCAGAACTGATTTTCGGATTTGGTTTTGGAGCTTCATATATAGCATTATTCGCAAGAGTAGGAGGAGGAATTTACACAAAAGCTGCTGACGTTGGAGCAGATTTAGTTGGAAAGGTAGAAAAAGGAATTCCTGAAGATGATCCTAGAAATCCCGCAGTAATAGCTGACAATGTAGGGGATAATGTAGGAGACGTTGCCGGAATGGGCGCTGATCTGTTTGAAAGTTACATAGAAAGCGTTGTCGCTGCAATGGTAATTGGTTTCATAGCATTCAGTGTTAACAGAGAAAATTTTGTTTTATTGCCTTTAGGAATAGCTGCAGTAGGAATATTATCTTCAATTGCAGGAACTTTTTTTGTAAAGGTCGGAAAAAAGAAAAACCTTACAGGAGCCTTGAATAAAGGTGTTTTTGCTGCATCATTGATAATGGCAGTCCTTTCATTTTTTTTAATACAATCCATGACAAATAACTTAGGATTTTTCTGGGCAACCTTAGCTGGTTTATTGACCGGAATCGTGATTGGATTATCAACAGAATACTATACATCTTCACATAAAAAACCTACACAAGGAATCTCAGAAGCCTCAAAAACAGGTCCCGCTACTAATATAATAGAAGGCTTGTCTGTAGGAATGTGGTCAACAATAATCCCGGTGATAGCAGTTTCTGCAGGAATTTTAGCTGCTTTCTATTTATCTGGTGGAGCGCTTGATTTTAAAATAGGATTGTATGGAATTGCAATCGCTGCAGTTGGAATGCTATCAACATTAGGAATAACTTTAGCTGCAGATACTTACGGTCCTGTTGCGGATAATGCAGCGGGCATTGCAGAGATGGCTGGTTTAGGGAGAAAAGCAAGAAGAAATGCAGAAGCTTTGGACGCTGTCGGCAACACAACAGCAGCAATAGGAAAAGGTTTTGCAATCGGTTCAGCAGCTTTAACATCCTTAGTTCTTTACGTTACATTTGCAGAAGTTATCGGTTTAGAAGCAATAAATGTAGTAGATCCAAAAGTTTTAGTAGGAATATTTATTGGTGGTTTATTACCATTTGTTTTTGCAGCTTTGTTATTAAAAGCTGTTGGAAAAACGGCAATGAAAATTGTCAATGAAGTGAGGAGGCAATTTAAGTCAATAAAGGGTTTGATGCAGGGTAAGGCAAAGCCCGATTATAACAAATGTATTCACATAGCTACACAAGGGGCTTTAAAAGAAATGGCGTTACCAGGTTTATTAGCAATTCTAAGCCCTATAGTTGTTGGTTTATTATTAGGAGCAGAAGCGTTAGGCGGGTTATTAGTTGGAAAAACAGTCGTTGGATTTTTGATGGCCGTATTCATGGCTAATAGTGGAGGAGCATGGGACAATGCTAAGAAATATATTGAGGAAGGAAAGCTAGGCGGTAAAGGCTCTGATCCACATAAAGCTGCGGTAATAGGCGATACAGTAGGAGATGGTCTGAAAGATACCGCGGGACCAAGTCTCAACATACTAATTAAGCTTATGGGAATAGTAGCACTTATCTTCGTCCCATTATTCATTTAATCTGATTTTTTAGTAATTGTCCATTAATTTCTTCTTTTAATAAATTCCATTTGTTTTTGATAATGGAATGAAGTTGAGTCTCATATTTTAGCATTAGTTCCATCTTTTTAATTTTCTCTGGATGTTTACTTAATGGAAGAAGTTTCTTAATGAGAGAAATAACATTATTTTTTCTATTCATTGTAACATTGTAGATATCTTTTCTAAATATTCCACATGGTCCATATGACCCTTTCATCGTATCTAAATTAAAAATTGTGAAAAATCCCATTGCCCGTAATTTATTATTTATATTTTCTAAAATCAATTTATCTCCAGTTCTCAATCTGAAAGTAAATCTCGAATGGATATCATGAGTTTTTGTCAAATGCCAGTTTCCTTCACAATCCATATAAGCAGCCAAAAACTGAAAAAATAATTCATCATATTCCAAAATCCAACTCGGAATTTCATTAGGTTTTTGTATCAAAAAGTTAAATGATTTATCCAAATCAACATAAATAAACCACTCGTCTTCTCTAGATTTAGATTTACTTAAATATTTACAAATCTCACCATATTTTGAGAAAGAATTTTTTAATAATTCAATTTGTGCTGAATGTGTAGTTGTTGTTTGAACTCTTATACATTCTTTGATTTTCTTAGCATGAAAATCTCCAGCTCTTAAACCTAGAAAATATGATTTTTCAGCAAGATTATTGTCAAAAGGTTTTTTGAATTTTGTCGTCATAGCTTGTGACAAAGTTTTAGAAGGGATTCCATATTTTTTCATCTTCTTCAAAATAGATCTACCATATTTAATCCCATACTCATTGGCAACCTCTTGTGTCTTTAATCTTTTATCCCAATATAAATCTCTTAGTATCTCTTTAGAAATGTAAACTGAATTGGGATTCTGTGCAGGCCTTCTTTTAATACCCAATTTCTTCATCCAATAAAGGATATTAGTGCCTTCACAACTAAACTTCTCACCAATTTGGTTGAGAGATAGTTTTTGGTTTAAATATAGCTCTTCAAGCTGGACTTTAGTGAATTTTAGACCTTTTTTCATACTTAACTGTAAAGAAAAACAGGTTTATAAATCTCACGGCCAAATGTCCAGTGCAGTATAAGCAATGTCCAGTGGTCAAACCAACAAATTTAAATAATGCATAGAGTGTCTTTTCTATCTCGATTTACAATGAATTTCCTCAAACTGGAAGATATGGAATTGGAAGGGAAAAAAGTCCTTGTCAGGGTAGATTTTAATGTTAAGGTAAAAAATGAGATGGTGACAGACGATACAAGATTAAGAGCTACAATACCCACAATAAACTATCTTCTTGAAAAAAATTGTAAAATACTATTGATGGCTCATATGGGCAGACCACAAAAACTACTTAAAAAAGGAACATCCATGGAGGAAATTAAAAAGGAACTGACTTTTAAACCTGTTGCAGAGGATTTAAGCGAATTATTGGGTGTAGATGTGGGTTTTGTTAATGATTGCATCGATGTTGAAATTCCCCAGGATAAAGATGTTGTAATGCTGGAGAATCTAAGATTCCATGCAGAAGAAGAGAAGAATGATGAAAAATTTGCCAAAAAATTAGCATCTATGGCTGAGGTTTATGTTGATGATGCTTTTGGAAGTATCCATAGGACGCATGTTTCTACTGATGCAATAACAAAATTACTTCCAAGCTGTGCTGGGTTATTGGTTGAAAAAGAAGTAAATCAATTAACTAAGCTGTTAAACCCAAAAAAACCTTTCGCAGCGATTGTAGCAGGAGCAAAAGCAGATAAGATAGGAGCATTAAAAGTCCTTGCAAACAAAGCAGATAAGATACTGATAGCAGGAGCCTTAGCAAATACATTTCTAAAAGCAAAAAATATTGATATCGGAGCCTCAAAATTTGATGAGGAAACATTCAATGTTGCTAAAGAGATTACAGAGCTAGCTGGAAACAAATTAAAATTTCCAAGTGATTTTGTTGTAGCAGACAAGTTTGAAAGCGATGCAAACACCCAAACTGTCGCTGTTGATAAAATACCTAAAGAATGGATGGCTATGGATATAGGTCCAGAGACAATTAAAATCTATAAAGATGAATTAAAAGATGCAAAAACAGTCTTCTGGGCAGGACCTTTAGGAGTTTTTGAGATGGAGAAATTCTCTACAGGAACAAAAGAAATAGGAGATTATTTAGGCAATTTAGGAGTAACTGTAATAGCTGGTGGTGGTGATACTGCTGCCGCAATAAATAGTTTTGAATTAGGAGACAAGTTGACTCATGTAAGCACCGGTGGAGGAGCTTCATTGGAATTCATAGAAAAGGATGGCAAGTTACCAGGTTTAGTCGCATTAGAACAAGCATACAATAAATCTAAAGAACAGTAATCTTAACATTTACAATATTCTCTATTTCATTTACTAAGTTTTCTTTCAATTTGTCAACATTTATTTTCTCCAGTTCGTTGTTAAGATTCAATATTTTATTATTATCATTTTGAACAGTTTGATCTATATTCATTAATTCGGCCTTTAACGAATCCATTTCTTTTTTTGAATTGTTGCTTTCTATTCCTGATTTAATATCATTCGATTTTTTCTTTGCAATTGCAAAATCATCCTTCATTTTTGTGAAGTAAACACTGTCAGCATCATTTATTTTTGCAAGTGATTTCTCTTTCTTTCTATCATCCAGCTCAAACTCATTCTTTTCAATCGCATTTTTTAAATTCCCAAGTATCTTAACTATAACAAGTTCACTATCCTTAATCAAGGTCAGTGTTGGGTTACCTAAATACTCTAAAATAAGTTTTTCATTCTCAAAAGCTATTTTTGCATATTTCTTCAAAGATTTTTCTAGAACAGAGAAATCATGGAACAATGTGTTTTCGATATTATTAAGCTCTAAGCTAATTTTCTCTTTTTCTTCCAGTAACCTCTCATAATTTTTGTAATCCTCGCTTGATTTTGTACTATTGATTTTGTTTTCAATCTCTGATTTTTTGTTTTTATTGTTTTGAAGGTCATTTTTGTTGTTTTCCAGCTCAGAAGAATGTTGTTTTTTTAATCTAATTTTATTCTCTATCTCAGATACGCTCTTTTTAATTTTATCAACATTTGTTATTTTGCTGTTATTGACTGTATCTTTTATTTCCTTTGAATAATTTTCAATGTTTTTGATGTTTGCAGCTATATTGCCTGCTTCCCTTGCAAAGAATTCTCCCAAGACCTGGTAGCTTTTTGCTGTTCCTTTTCCAAGTGCATTAATTTCATTCTCAATGTTTTTGCTTTTTTCAATCAACTCATTATAATCATTATATTTCAAATCTATCTTATCGGAAAAAAATGAAACTTTCTTTATGAAACCTGCACGGTTTCCTTCCATTATTGTCTTTACTCTTTCAGGGATTTTTGGGTTTTGCAGCTGGGCATCCTCCAATGTCTTTAGATTTTCAGTTACTTTTGCTTTTTCATCGTTTATTTTTTCAATTGTTTCATTGATTTTAACATTTAAACCATCAAATATTGTTTTTGTCTTTTGGTCTACCCAGTTGTTCAACTCATTGAGAGGTACTTTCTCTTCCTGGACTTCTTCTTTTGCAAAGAGTTTTTTTAGAAAATTTAACATAAAAATAGGAAAATTCTTATAATTTTATAAAACTTTAGCTTAATATGAAAAAAAAGCACAAGGGCACTAAAAACCAGCAGAAGAAGTTAGCTTTAGCCGAAATCAACACAGTATTAAGCAAAGCAAGAGCTGCATTTGATAAGAAACCTGATTTAGCCAATAAATATGCCAAGAAAGCACGAAGAATAGCATTAAAATACAAATTAAAGCTACCATTAAAGTTCAAAAGAAAGATATGCAAGAATTGCCAAAGTTATCTAGTTCCAGGAAAGAATTTGAGAGTCAGAACAGCTAAAGGTCACATAGTTCTCTATTGCTTAGAATGCAAGAAATTTATGAGGTTTAGGTATAAATAAAAACCATAACCTTTATAAATCACTTACTATTCCTAAATACTCCAAATTTAAAAAGAATGTATATGGAGGATTAATATAAAATGGCGAAAGGTAAAGTACACATTAACTTAGTATTTGTTGGTCACGTTGATCATGGAAAAAGCACTACAGTAGGTAGATTACTATATGATACTAAAAACATAGACGAACAGGCAATGAGGAAATTAAAAGACAAAGCAAAAGAGTTAGGAAAAGCAGGTTTCGAATTTGCTTTTGTAATGGATAACTTAAAAGAAGAGCAGGAAAGAGGAGTTACAATTGACCTTGCTCACAAGAAATTCGAGACAGATAAATATTATTTTACAATAATCGATGCACCAGGCCACAAGGATTTCATCAAGAACATGATTACAGGCGCTAGCCAAGCAGATGCTGGTGTTGTTGTTGTAAGCGCAAATCCAAGCGATGGTGTACAAGCTCAGACAAAAGAGCATATTTTCTTATCAAGAACTTTAGGGGTTAACCAGCTTATCGTCTATGTCAACAAGATGGATATGGCAAAGTACGATGAAAAAAGATTCAACGAAGTTAAAGAACAAGTATCTACTTTGTTAAAAAGTGTTGGATATAACCCAGAGGAAGTTCTGTTTGTTCCAGGAGCTTCATTAGAAGGGGACAATGTTGCTGAGAAAACAAAGAACATGTCATGGTATCAAGGCAAAACCTTGTTAGAAACATTAGATGAACTAAAAGAGCCTGAGAAGCCAACTGATTTACCTTTAAGATTGCCTATACAGGATGTTTACAAGATCACAGGTATAGGTGTTGTTCCTGTCGGTAGAGTAGAAACTGGCGTTATGAAGATAAACGATAAAGTTGTAGTAGTTCCGGGAAGAGAAGGAAAAGGTGTTCCGGGAGAAGTAAAATCCATAGAGATGCACCATGAGCAGATGCAGCAAGCAGAGCCTGGAGACAACATAGGATTTAACGTTCGTGGCATTGGTGAAAAAGATATTGCACGTGGAGATGTATTAGGAACTGCAGATAATGTTCCTACAATTGCAACAGAATTTACAGCACAAATGGTTATTTTAAACCATCCAACTGTTGTTACTGTTGGCTACACACCTGTATTCCATATTCACACAGCACAAGTAGCATGTCAAGTTACAAAAATAGTGAAAAAACTTGATCCAGCTACAGGACAGGCAAAAGAAGAGAATCCTGATTTTATTAAGAATGGAGATGCGGCTATTGTGACATTAAAGCCAGTAGCGCCATTAGTAATAGAGAAGCAAAAAGACATTCCACAGATGGCTCGTTTCGCAATAAGAGATTCAGGAACAACTGTAGCAGCTGGAATGTGTATTGATTTGGTTAAGAAAGAATAGTCATATCTTCACCAGGATATTAAGTTCATGGTAAGTTAAACTTATCATGAGGTACAAAAATGCAGAAAGCAAGAATAAAGTTAGCTAGTATTGACATAAACAAAATAAACGAAGTTTCTAGTTCTATAGGCGACATTGCTAAAAAAACTGGTGTTGAAATCCGCGGTCCTATACCTTTACCTACAAAAAAGTTAAAGATCACTACAAGAAAGAGTCCTGATGGCGAAGGCCGTGCAACTTGGGAAAGATACGAGATGAGGATCCACAAAAGATTAATTGATTTAGGTCTAGATGAAAGAGCTCTAAGGTTGGTTATGAGAGTTGCTATTCCTGAAGGATTGAATATAGAAATAGAAATGATAGAGTAAGACTTTCTAAAAAACATAAATTATTTAAATCATTTTCTCCTTAATTATCTATTGAGGTGGTTTTTGTGATGCACGGATGTGAGAGATGTTTTAAGACCGGAGGAGTTATATTTCTGGCTTTAGGGATATTGTATTTAGGCCAGGATCTCGCCTGGTGGGGTTTCTGGACGCTAAACTGGTGGACAGCATTGTTTTTGGTGATTGGAGGAGCGCATTTAGCTTCATCAACATGCAAGGACTGTCAGGTTGCAAGATCCGGAAAGAAGAAATAATTTTTTATTTTTTTAATTATATTTTGCTAGTTCTTGTCGATGGAGTGTCTTAACTATTTCTCTAACCCTGCTAAGATCATTTGGAACTAATATATAATTTCCTCCTTCTCCATTCTGTAAACCCTCCAAGTTCGCTGGAGTTGCAATTTTAATATTGTTCCTATCTAGACTCTCTGGAAATTTAGCGGGGTGTGCTGTTTCAAGAACAACTATTTTTCCAGTATAACCATCTTTCCTGGCCATTTGTGCAGCACCATATGCAACTGCACCATGTGGTTCTAAAGTTGAGGTTATCATCCCACCATCATACTCTATTTCATACCCCCTATTATGGAAATCTACAATAATTCTATCAGTTTCTTCATCACTTATACTATATGCTCCTATTATATCTTGCCTCATTCTTCTAAGATCTGGTAAAGTAAGTCCCTGTATGACTTTTCTTTCCGGGTTATCTGGGTCTTTTCCTTCTACTAATTGTCCACCATATAATTGAAATAATCTTCTCATATTGCTTGCCCAAATAATATTCATGGAATTTGATGGGCTTGAATGGATTTCTGAAGAAGGTTTATACAACCCAGTATCATAAAATTCGGAATATACATCATTTTCATTCACACCAATTATTAATTTTATTGGCAAGCCCATTCTCTGTGCAAATAATCCAGCAACAGCATTACCAAAATTTCCGGACGGAACAGCAAAAGCTACTTCTTCACCTGGATTTTCAGCAACTCTGGAATATATGTGGAAATAATAAGCAATCTGGGGTAAAAGTCTCCCAATATTTATTGAATTAGCAGAATTCAAGTTCATGTATTCTAATTCTGGATCGCTTAGTAACTCTTGTGACATTTTTTGAGCTCCATCAAAATCGGTCTCGACTCTTAAGGTATGAGTATTAAAGCCTAAAGTATCCATTTGTTTTGCCTGCAAACTACTTATTTCTTTTCCTACAAATGCTGAATATAAAATGACCATCCACATTCGATCTCTGTTCAAAATAGCGTGCCCCATTGCACCACCAGTATCACCAGAAGTTGCTGTAATAAAAGTTAACAAATCTGAATCAGAAAGGCTATAACCTGGTCTAATTAGAGTGTTAGGCTTTTCCCTTCTCAATGCCTCTATAACTCGAAACAATACCTGCGCAGCGTAATCCTTAAAAGCTGCTGAAGGGCCTTCATCCAACCTACTTATATGGTCTATTGAAGTTCCTATATCGTCAATCTGCGGCAAAGACTCTATAAACGGTTCAAATGGATTGTCACCTTCATATGCCTCTTTAGCTATCTGTTCAAGGGTTTCTTCAGACAAAACATCATGAAAATAATCTTTCATAACCTCAACAAAAATTCCAGCATAAGACATATTTCTCATACCAGCAATAGTTTCCGAACTAATTTGAGGAAAATGAGTGGGCATAAACAATCCTCCATCAGGAGCCTGACCAGCAATTATAGATTCTGCTAAACCAACAGTTTCCAAGCTACCATCTCTAATTCTTGCTTCTAGATCTGGTCCAAGAATAGCTTGATTAGTGCTAAAATACCCTATAGGAGTAACAATCATGAACCGAAGAAACAGATTAGCGTTTAAATATTTTTCTTTGTTTATTCTTCAAAAGTAGTGATACTATCCCTCTTCAAATTCAATCAAAGAAAATAGATTATAGCCTTTTAATTTCTCTCTTCCTTTTAGATCAATTAGTTCCATAACAAATGTGCATTCAACTATTTTTCCACCTGATTTTTCTACTAAGTTTATTGTAGCTTTAGCAGTGCCACCTGTAGCAATCAGATCATCAACAATCAGGACATTCTCATCGGAATTGATCGCATCCTTATGTATCTCAACAGCTGCATCCCCATATTCCAAAGAATATTCTTCTTTCATTGTATGATGCGGTAATTTACCTTCTTTCCTTACCGGAACAAAACTGCAGCCCAGTTTGTATGCCAGAGTCGCTGCAAAGATAAACCCTCTAGATTCAATACCCACAACAACATCAATATTTTTATCTTTATACCTTTCGTAGAATTTGTCAATAACATACGTAAAAGCTTCTTTATCCTGCAAAAGTGTTGTAATATCTCTAAATTGAATACCTTTCTTAGGCCAATCTGGGATTGTTCTTATTTTTTCTTTAAGGTTCATTTTTTAGTATTTCGTGTACAATTGATGATGAAACCAATGAAGCTTTTTTCAGGAATTTTTCAAAATCTATTGAAGCGGAATGATTGGCTTTGTCAGAAATTGAACGTATAATTACAAAGGGTACTTTATTGATGGAACATACATGACCTATTGCAGCTCCTTCCATCTCTATGCATATTCCTCCAAAAGTTTCTTTAAGCTTTTCAAGTTCTTTTGAATCTGTTATAAATCTGTCCCCTGTTAAGACACGCCCTTTAACACATTTTATTTTTAATTTTTTTGATGCCTTGAGAACATCATTTACAAGATTTTCATCAGCTTTGAAATACTTTAGATCAGTAAAGCATATCTGACCAGGATCAAAGCCAAGTGCGCTAGCATCCACATCATACTGAACAGAGTCGGAAGAAATAACTACATCCCCTACTTCAAGCACTTTGTCAACAGCTCCAGCAACTCCAGTAAAAATTATACTATTGACATTAAAATTGTTTATAAGAATCTGCGCACACACTGCAGCATTTACCTTTCCGACTCCGCATTTTACTATAGCAACTTCTTTTTCATTTGATTTTCCTGAATAGAATTTCATATCTGCATGTGAAGAAACTGAAACATTGCTCATACTTTTTACGAGAAGCTCAATCTCCTCCTGCATGGCTCCGATAATACCGAACTTCATATTATTTCTTAAGCTTTTCTTTAACTGCTTTATCTGAAATTATAGCACTATTACCAGAAGGATCTTCAATTATTATTTTCTGCTTTTCCTGGCCCCACATTATTTTCATAAGTTTCTTCAGCAGATTCTTCGCCTTTTTTTTATCGTCATTATCTTCTGCTGTATCTCTTGCTGTTTCAATTTGATATTTGACTCTATTAAGAATTCCCTCTATGTTTGTCACAAAACCCTGAGCAGCAGGGCCTGGGCTTATTGTAGTTATATGCGGGATCTTAACAGTCGCTTCTGCGCTTTTTACAATCCTGATTTTCAGGTCTTTCTCATTAGAAATATCAAAAGTGTATTTGCATGGATCTTTTTTCTCAGATGCTTCAATATCTGATTTATGATACTTGCAGTTGCTGCATGTCATAGAAAATAAGAAAACTTTTCCAAAATAAGGAACTTCTGTTTCCTTTTCCATCAAAGCCAAGGTCTTCTTATGGCATAATGGACACATTTCCCCAGGTTTAGATTCAGGTTCTGACATAGAATCAAGGTAAAGAATACGGTTTTTATAGTTTGCGGTTTGTAAAATATAAGAATAAACAGAATTAATCATACTCAGAAACATCACTTACAGCAGCTTCTTTCTTTGGCTCTTCTGCTGTTTTATGCCTGTGAATATGAGCAAATGAAGGAACCGCAGCAATCCAGTTGTCACCGAATCCAGCAATATCACCTTCGATAGCATCGGTTGTTTTCTTTATCTTATTGATAGCTCTTTTCAGCTCAACCAAATCACGATCTTTTAATGGTTTAATATTAATCAATGCTATTGTATGGCCTTCTCTCAATGAATCGAGTACAGGTTTGATGCTCTCAAAATCAGAAATTACAAAAGGCCTTACAGTTATCTTAGAAGATGCTTCAGCAGTTGCGTCAGCGCCAAGCTCAACATAGCCTTCTTCTTCTGTCTCATGCAGTACTTCAGAACCATTCCCGGAAACTCTTTCTTTTATTTTATCAAAAAATCCCATAAAACCACCTTATTTTCTAGATTAGATAATTTGATTATTAACAAATATATAAATCTTTCTATTGCGCGGTAGATACACTTTATTATTGTTTAGTGTTAGGAATCAACGAAACACAGCGGAAAAACATGTTTTTCTAGGTATTTGGAAATTTCGTGAGATGCGAGTGAGCTCGCTCACAATTCACAAATTTCCAAAAACTTTTTAAACCACCATTGAATTCAATTTCTCATGGGATCTAATATAAGTGGCTTAAAAAGAAAGGCCAGGTACAAGCTAAAGAAGGAAAGAAGGCAGAAGGGAAAGATAAGCATAAGCAGGTTTATGCAGTCTTTTAAGAAAGATCAAAAGGTCCATTTGAGTATTGAACCATCATTCCATAAAGGTGAGCCGCATACACAATATATAGGCAAGACAGGCACAGTAAAAGGTCAAAGAGGAAAGTGCTATGAGGTCTCTATAAAAGATGGAAATAAGGAAAAACTACTTATAGTTCATCCGATTCACTTGAAAGCAAGCAAATAAAATGGCATCAGAAGTATTATCAGAAACTCCTATGAGCACATATCAGCTCAAGGAAGAACTAGAAAAGATAAAAAAGAGAGATGGAGAGCTAAACTTCAGGGCAGCTAAGACAGAAGAGCATCTAATAAGCATTGGTCCTATTAAGAATCAAGATCAGATTTTTGAGAAAATAAGCAAATTAAATATCTCAAGATTAAGAGAGCAGCATATAAGAAAAATCATAGATATAATGCCTGATACAATCAAAGACTTAAAAGTTGTTATGCAGGGCTATACTATCAGCCTGAATAACGATAATCTGAAGAAGATAATAGACATTCTCAGCAAGAACTAATTTCTGTTCATTTTATTTAAATTAAAAATATACAAATATTTATATATACAAAAGTTAAAATTATAAAAAAATGAGGGTGGATGTAGAAAAGAGGCATATTGACAGCTATGAAAAGTTAGCTAAAGAGGCCAATAAAGCCATAAAAAAGGCTAATCTCAAGCCTCAAAAAGCAAGATACCGGAAAGTGCTGCTTTCAACAAACATAAGTGTAGAAAGCAAGAAAAAGAGGCTTGCAAAAATCCTCTATGAGCTCATAATAGCAACATTTTCAGATAAGAAAAACTCAATAAAAAGGCTCAAGGAAAACACAAGCATCATAAGGCAGATCATCCACAAGATAAAAGCGATCAATAATTACCTTGAAGAGTCATTTTTGAGGGATCTTGGCATCACTAAAAAATCATTGATTGTAAAAGCGGTCAAATTCAAAAAGCCTGAGAAGTACCTTGAAAAACAAGGACGTGTCTTATCCAAAGATTACATAAACAAGATTGAGCATACTGTGTATGAGCTCATACAAAAGGTTATATTTTTTGACAAAAAGCTGCTAAAAAAGTACAGCAAAAAGAAAATAAGGATAGTAAAGACAGAAAAGCTTGGGATAAAAGATCTCGAAAAGACGCTTAAAATCGAAAGCGAGCTTTTGGATGCTTTGGAAGCGAAAATCCCACCATCCAAAAAAGTAAAAGCAAAATTATTCAAAAAAGAACTATTTAACAGATGGGTTCCAATGGTATTTGCTTTGTTGTCAAGTTTCGAAGCAGAGCATCAAAAGGAAACATTGGTATTTTCAAATATCAAGAAGAATGAAAAGTTAAGGAACAAGATTGAAGATAAGATTAAGCATGTCATCAATGAAAAAGAAAAATTGCTTAAAATAAAAGAAAAAAGGGCTTTGGAGATGAAAAATCTCAAAGTAAGCGACGACTACAGGCAAACGTTTCATGAATACGTTTCAGCTGCAAGTTTGTAACGGACAATATGGAATCATTACAATCAACTGAGAAAATGGAAAGCACAAAAGAAGAAAATGTAATAGTATTAGACTTTTTGCCGAATGGCTATGCATTGGATGACAGGCCGATGTATATGAAGACTCCAGTAGCGCAAGCCATAGGAAAGGAGCATTTTGTCTTATTGGAGCTGGTGCCGAAAAAAGGAGTACATCTGCAACTTTATGAGGAAGTCTACATTGGAGAAGGGAAAAGAGATAAGATACACCACATAGTTGGCAAAATACCTTCATCAAAATTAACAAGGACAGCTAACTCAGAACTTGAATTTGCAATAAAGGATATTATAAAGAAAAATGAAAAGCGCTTTATAGATTTTTTCAATAATGCAAGGCCTTTAAGCACACGGATGCACCAGATAGAGTTATTGCCAGGCGTTGGAAAAAAACACATGTGGGAAATAATCAATGCACGTGACGAAAAGCCATTTGAGAACTTTGAAGACCTGAAAAAACGTGTTAAGTTGATCCCTGATCCAGAGAAACTGATAGTTAAAAGAATTCTGCAGGAGTTGGAAGGAGAAGAGAAGCATAGATTATTTGTTGATGTATAGCAACTGTGCTAAATTTCCGAACATATTATGCATAACCTTTACTAAAATCCTTAAAGAAAGTAATCAGTAAAGACAATGCTATAGGCCCGATAAATATTCCTATCAACCCAAATAAATTAATCCCTCCAATTAGCCCTATCAATACGGTAAGAGGATGAACATTAGCTTTGCTGCCAACAATCTTCATTCTTAGAAGGTTATCTGATGTGCTTATTACAATAATTCCATATAAAAACAATCCTATACCCATACCCATCGCCCAGTATGAACTGCTGATTATTCCGTTAATAAGAAGAAATATTGATGCAGGAACCCATATTATAGCAGGCCCTATCAAAGGCAATAATGCAAATATTGCCATGACAACACCCCAGAAGAGAGCAGATGGAACACCAAATATATAGAACCCTACTGCTCCTAGAGCACCTTGCGCAATAGCAACAATTATATGTGCAAACACAACAGAATATGTAACATTGCCTGATTGAACTATAAGCTTATTGGAATGATTCTTGCTTATGGGAAGCATATCCATGATATTGTTCATCAGCTTCTTGCCATCCCTAAACAAAAAGAAGGATATAAACAAAGCAAGCATTATCTCGACGATTATATTAGGGATTCTGATAAAAACTGATGTGGCGAATTCCGTGATTTTGTTGAATGTGCCTTCAACAATCTCATCAGAATTTATGTATCCTGATCCTGTAATAAAATCAACTGTCTTGCATTTCAAAGAATCAGAGTTATCGCAATTAAGATCAAAAAAATCCCTGCCGGCAATATTCTCTTTTGAATAAGCATAAACCCCTGCCACTTGCTTGGGTATTTGCGATGCCACAAATATAAATGGCATTAGGAAAATGATAATAATCAAAATAAGGGTTATTAAAATTGAAAAGTTTTCATATTTCAGCTGTTTTTTTATCCTTACATATAACGGATAAAATACATAAGTAAGTATTATGCTTGCCAGGAAGATATTGAGCAACGGCCTAAGCAGAAGATAGAACAGCACCAATCCAAGTATTAAAAACAATAACTGCAGATGAACTGAATTATTATTGCTTTTGGCCATTATTAATTATTATCCTTAGGATATTGGTATTTAAAGGTTTTTATTTAAAATAAGGCATATACCAAAGAAAACAAAAAACTTATAAACAACACTTGACTATTTCTTTTTTTTAATATGTTGTTAAAGAAGAATGCCAAACTTATTCTTGAAGATGGCTCTATTTTTCACGGATGCTCATTTGCTTCAGATAAGTCTGTAGCCGGAGAAGTAGTTTTCTCTACAGGAATGGTTGGCTACCCTGAATCTTTAACAGATCCAAGCTACAAGGGCCAGATTCTGTGCTTGACATATCCATTGATAGGAAACTACGGTGTTCCTTCTGAAGAAAAAGACAATTTTGGTATTCCAAAGCACTTTGAATCATCTAAAATCCAGATACAAGGCCTTGTGATTTCTGATTATTCTTTTGAGCATTCTCATTGGAATGCTAAGAAAAGCCTTGCCGAATGGCTTAAAGAACATGATATTCCAGGAATATTTGACGTTGACACTAGAGAATTAACTAAAAAATTAAGGGAAAAAGGGGCAATGCTTGGTAAGATAGTGATAGATGACAAAGACATTAAGTTCTATGATCCAAATAAAGTTGATTTAGTCAAAGAAGTTTCAATAAACAAACCGATAATTTATGATCCAATCAACAATAAAAGTACAACAATAGACACAGCTTCGGTAATAACCCAAGTTAATTATGAGAACAAGAACAACAAAAGAATAATCCTTATTGACTGTGGCGCAAAAAACAATATCATCAGAGACCTGTTGAAAAGAAATTTAACTGTGATAAAAGTTCCTTACGATTATGACTTCTTCAAGTTTGATTTTGATGGTATAATGATAAGCAACGGTCCTGGAGATCCAAAGATGTGCAAAAAAACCATAGACAATGTAAAAAAAGCCATCAAAAAAGATATACCTACATTCGGTATTTGCTTAGGTAATCAATTATTAGCTTTAGCTGCCGGTGCAGATACTTACAAGTTAAAGTATGGCCATAGAAGCCAAAACCAACCTTGTATAAAAGAAAAAACAAAGAGATGCTTCATAACAACACAAAACCATGGCTTTGCAGTTGACACAAAAACTTTACCAAAAGATTGGGAACCATTGTTTACAAACATTAACGACAACACAAATGAAGGCATAAAACACAAGACAAAGCCATTCTTTTCCTCGCAGTTCCACCCGGAAGCAACACCAGGTCCTGTTGATACTGAGTTTTTGTTCGATGAGTTTGTTAAGATGCTGAATAAAAAAGCTACAGTGGAAAAATTACAATAATAAAAATAATTCAATAAAAAATAAATAATGAAAAATAATAATTATAAAAAATGCAAAAAATAAAAAAAGTCCTTGTACTGGGTTCCGGAAGCTTGAAGATCGGTCAGGCAGGAGAATTTGATTATTCAGGCTCTCAATGCCTCAAAGCCCTAAAAGAAGAAGGAATCAAAACAATCTTGATAAATCCAAACATTGCCACGATCCAGACATCAGAAGGCATGGCTGATAAGATATATTTCCTGCCTGTAACATCTTATTTTGTCGAACAAGTAATAAAAAAAGAAAAACCAGACGGAATAATGCTTGCATTCGGTGGCCAGACAGCATTAAACTGCGGTGTAGAGCTAAATGACAATGGAATTCTAAAAAAACATGATGTAAAAGTTCTGGGAACTTCTGTAGATGCAATAAAAGAAACTGAAGATAGGCATCTATTCAAGAAAAAACTTGCAGAGATTGATGTTGATGTCCCTGAAAGCAAAGCTGTTACAAGTATAAATGAAGGATTACAAGTAGCAAAAAAAATAAAATATCCAGTCATGGCGAGGATTGCCTATGCTCTAGGTGGCCAAGGCTCTGGAATAGCTTACAATGAAAAAGAATTGAAAGAAACATTGACAAGGGCATTTTCTTATTCAAATCAGATCCTGATAGAAAAATACCTTGGGGGTTGGAAAGAGATAGAATATGAAGTTGTCCGGGACAAATATGACAATTGCATTACTGTATGTAATATGGAGAATTTTGATCCAATGGGAATACACACTGGAGAGAGCATTGTCGTCGCTCCTTCTCAAACATTAACAAACTCAGAATATCATAAATTAAGGGAAATCGCGATAAGAGTCATAAGGCACCTAGGGATTGTAGGAGAATGTAATATACAATACGCCTTAGATCCTGAATCCGAAGATTATAGGGTAATAGAAGTCAATGCCAGATTAAGCAGATCTTCCGCTTTAGCTTCAAAAGCAACTGGTTATCCATTAGCTCACATTGCTGCAAAGCTGGCCTTAGGCTATTCTCTGACTGAAATTGAAAACTCCATAACAAAAACAACAAAGGCTTGTTTCGAGCCCGCTCTTGACTATATTGTCATAAAAATTCCAAGATGGGACATGGAGAAATTCAAGAAAGTCAAGTTCGAACTCGGCAGCGAGATGAAATCTGTAGGAGAAGTAATGGCTATAGGAAGGAAATTCGAAGAAGTTTTACAAAAGGCTTTAAGGATGCTCGGTGTAGGGCTACATGGCTTAGTTTATCAAAACGCAAAAATAAATGATATTGATTCTGAATTGAAGAATCCTACTGACAAAAGGGTACTTGCGATAGCAGAAGCGATAAAGAAAGGATATTCCATCGATAAGATACACTCCTTAAGCAAAATAGATAACTGGTTCTTGTACAAAATAAAAAATATTGTTGATACAGAAAATGAAATCAAAAAATATTCCCTTCAAAAATTGCCAAAAGAGCTTCTTAGATCGGCAAAGCAGCAGGGATTTTCTGATTTTCAGATCGCTAGATTATTGTTTAGTGACAGGAATTATGAGAAAAATTTATTGGAAATTAGAAATTTAAGGAAAAAAAATCATATTGTACCTTTTGTAAAGCAAATTGATACTCTGGCAGCAGAATATCCGGCAAAGACAAATTATCTTTATCTGACATATAACGGAAGCAGAGATGATGTTAAATCTAACAATAAAAATTCTGTTGCTGTTTTAGGTTCAGGTGCTTACAGGATCGGCTCATCAGTAGAGTTTGACTGGTGCTGTGTCAACGCAGTCATGACACTAAAGAACCTTAATTATAAGACCATAATGATAAACTACAATCCGGAAACAGTCTCAACAGATTACGATGTTTGCGATAGATTGTATTTTGAGGAGATGACATTTGAGCGCGTTTTAGATATCTATGAGAAAGAAATGCCTTTAGGCATGATAATATCAATGGGAGGTCAGATACCAAATAATCTTGCGATGAGGCTATATAATCAAAAAGTAAAAGTTCTTGGTACAAGCCCGTTAAGCATTGACAATGCAGAAGACAGGCACAAATTTTCAAAGTTATGCGACAAATTGGATATAGATCAACCTGAATGGACCGAAACAACTAATATTAAAGATGCTGTAAGTTTTGCAAATCACGTTAAATATCCTGTTTTGATAAGACCTAGTTATGTTCTTTCTGGTGCTGCAATGTCCGTAGCTTTTAACGATAAAGACCTAAAAAAATATCTTGAAAAAGCAACGGAAGTAAGCAAAGAACATCCTGTTGTCATAAGCAAATTCATCACAAATGCAAAAGAAATTGAGATAGACGCTGTTGCTTACAAGGGCAAGATACTAATTTATGCGCTTTCAGAGCATGTTGAAAACGCTGGAGTGCATTCGGGAGATGCAACCATAGTTTTACCGCCGCAGTTTACCTATATTGAGACAATAAGGAAAATAAAAACCATCGCAAAAAAGATTGCTGATGCTTTAACTATCACAGGGCCTTTTAACATACAATTCATAGCAAAAAGCAATAAGATAAAAGTCATTGAGTGTAATTTGCGCAGCTCTCGCAGTTTTCCTTTTGTATCAAAAGTCACTAAATATAATTTTATAGATAAAGCGACAAAAGCCATGTTGGGTTTTGAGGAAAAAGGCAGGTACAATACTGTCGATTTAGATTATGTTGGCGTCAAAGCTCCACAGTTTTCTTTTTCAAGATTGCATGGAGCAGATCCTGTTTTAGGGGTTGAGATGGCATCAACCGGAGAAGTCGCTTGTCTGGGTGAAGATATAAATGAAGCTTTCTTGAAAAGTTTACTGGCAGTTGGTTTCGTATTGCCAAAGAAAAATATTTTGTTGTCCACAGGACCGGTTAGCAGCAAAGCATATCTGTTAGAGAGCATAAGAAAACTGGAACAGATGGGTTATAGTTTATACGGAACAAAGGGTACAAGCGATTTCTATAAGAACAATGGGATAAATATGAAAATCCTGCACTGGCCGCTTGCAAAAAAAGAGCCAAACATATTAACATACATCAAAGAAAGGAAAATTGATTTAGTAATTAACATCCCAAAAAGTTTTGAAGAGGAAGAATTGACTAATGACTATTTGATCAGGAGAAGTGCAGTTGATTACAATATTCCTTTGTTAACTAATCCTCAGAACACAAAGTTGTTTATTGAGTCAATTGCTAAATTAAAGATGAAGGATTTAGAGATCAAGGAATGGGAAGGGTATGATTGAACAAAACACTTATAAAACATCCATAATTTCTTAATTTTGGTGATAATTTAATGGCATTTGACAAAAACTTAGATAAAGAGTTGTTTTCAGAGACAAAGGAATTTGAGACTTCTAGGATAAAAGTTGGTGTTTATTCCTATAATGATGGAGAAAAGAAGCTGCAGATCTCCAGGGAAAATTTAAACCAGGAAAATGCGGAGTGGAAGTTCTCTAAACTCGGAAGGATGTTTAAAGACGAAGTTGAAGCTGTAATTCCTATTATGCAGAAAGCTTTGGAACATATGTGATTTTTCTTAAATTTTTATTTTTTAGATAATTAAACACAATGTTTATATATAACTTCTTCAATTGGTATAGAATATGACACAAGAGCATAATAAAAAAAGTTGGAATTTTCTACATTGCACTATGCTCGTGATTAGATTTATCATGTCATAGTTTCTTTCTGATGTTCTTTTCAAAAACACTGTAAGAGCATCAGACAGTTCTATAAAAATTTTATAAAAAAGGCAGCGGGAAATCGAAGATTTCCTAGCCTCTTCGTAAAAACTCAGAGGTGATAAAAATGAATGGGTTGGAAACAGCTTACATCGGAGATACGGAAGATATGGAATCCATAAATACAGAAGACAAAATGGAAGAGTTCAAGGACAAATAAGATGGAAGTGAATAGAAATACATACACCATCCATCATAATCATGTTAAATATAGGTGTATTCATAAAATTCTGATTTTAATTGCTATTATAGGGATTATTGCATAATTTTCTTTCCGATGTTCTGAAAAATTTGCATGGACATCAGATAGCGCTATCAAAATTTGATAAAACTGAGTATAAAATGGAGTTAGACGAAATAAAAGGTAGAGAACTAGAAGAATTCGGTGAACTTGATCATGAAGTTGCTAGAATGTTTGGTCTGAATATAGCCAGAGCGATAGCTGACTATACACAAAATGGATCAGAGGGAAAATTTGGCATAGTCCCTGATGATTTTAGATGTGACGCAGATTCCGGACAGAAGTTAGATTATGCGGTCCGTAGATATGATGGGTTTGTAATCCATTACTAGAATTTCATCTAAACCTTTAAAAACTTCAACTTCTTTTTTATTTTTAATTAAATAAAAAGGTGATAAAGATATTAATCTGTGGAATTGATGAAGCAGGTCGCGGTCCAGTTCTTGGTCCTCTAGTAATGTGCGGCATATCTGTAAAAGAGGAAGATGAAAAACAGCTAGTAAAATTACAGGTTAAAGACTCTAAATTACTGACAAAAGAAAAAAGAGAATACCTGTTTGATAAGATAAAGGATATTTCTTACAAAGCCGAGATCATTGTAGTAAATCCGGATGAAATAGATCATGCTGTCAATAATAACAATGGTTTAAACCTGAATAAGTTAGAAGCTAAGAAAACAGCCGAGATAATTAATTTATTGAAGCCCGATAAAGCGATTGTAGATGCGCCAAGCAACAACATCAAGAGCTACAAAGAGTATTTGCTTGGTTTGATTAAAAACAAAAAAATTGAATTAGTTCTGGAACACAAAGCTGATTTAAATTATCCCGTTGTTTCGGCTGCTTCAATATTAGCTAAAGTTACAAGAGATAATGAAATAGAGAAGCTAAAGAAAAAAATCAAAATAGATTTTGGTTCTGGATACATGTCAGATCCTAAAACAGCAGTTTTTCTTGAGAAGTATTATGAAAAATATCCTGATTTATTTAGGAAGAGCTGGGCCCCTTATCAAAAGGCACTGGATAAAAAGTTCCAGAGCAAGCTTGAGAACTTCTCTAAGTTTATCAAAAAAGCGGAAAATAAGGACAAAAAACTTATGGACAAGCTAAAGAAACTGGAAGACTTAGGATATAAGTTCATCCCAACATCAACAGAACATGAGGAAGTGAGGATGAAAGGTTTATGCACAATCACATTGTACAAAAACGGCAAGTTATTGATACAGGGAAAAGATAAGGATAAGAAAGCCGTTGAGAAATTGATTTCTTGAGATTGTGGTAAG
>CEPX01196617.1_pt1 | contig 32897 bp, 49 predicted proteins | sample 361361 | NCBI WGS metagenome assembly CEPX01 (sample SAMEA2619974, study PRJEB7988) | marine metagenome | biome: marine biome (ENVO:00000447); feature: mesopelagic zone (ENVO:00000213) & marine oxygen minimum zone (ENVO:01000065); material: "saline water (ENVO:00002010), including plankton...
TTCATCCAAACCAACTAATTCTTGGACATGAGGAATCTTACGATACTCATAGAGAATAGTATCTAAATCACTCCTAGCTTTTTGAGCATAAACTAAAGATTTATTATACAAATTAGAAGCCTCATAAATATATTCAAATTCACCACAAGAAAAACCAGATTCATCACTAGTTAAACCAATATCTCCAATTTTTTGTGCTAATTGAAAATTCTTTTGAGATAAAGCCATAGTAATACGAACAGTAGCAAAATTAACTAAAGCCTCTTTATCAGGACCATCCCTAGTTTTACGAACATTTTCTCTAAACTCTTCTACATCAGCAATGAAAGGTTCAATATTATCTAAAGCGATCATACTAGAATTTAGCCTTTCAGTATAGAAAGAAGTATTATGTTTAGCATCTAACTTTGCAAGATCAGCAAAACCTTCAGAAAAATAATACTCACGATTATCCCAAGAAGAAGGAGTACAACTACTAATAAAAAGAAGGCTGATGAAGATTCCTAAAAACACAAATTTCTTCATAACTAGCCAAACAAAAATTACTATTTATAACCCTATCGATTTATAGTATCCTTTTTAAATAAAGATAACCATTCAAAAACAATGCCAAAACCACAACCAACTAAAGAATTAGCAAAAGAAAGAATACAAGAACTCTTTAAACAAGCAAAAGAAGCATTTGGGAAAAACCCAAAAAGAAGTGATAAATATGTGCAGCTAGCAAGAACACTAGCAATGAAAGCAAGAATATCTATGCCTAAAAACTTAAAGAAAAAGTACTGTAAACATTGCTATGCTTATTTTCGACCAAGTGTTAATTGCAGAGTAAGAGTTAGGAAAGATTTAGTGATCTACACTTGTTTAAACTGTAAAAAATATACTAAACACCCCTATGGTAAGAAATTAAAAAAAACGAAATAAATTACGTTGTTGCACACGCCTAACTCTAAGCTTTCTGTTAGGACAAAGTTCTTTAAACAAAGCTTGCCACTCTTTTTTGAACCACTCTTTCTCTTTTTTAATAGCATATTTAAACCCTTTCTCAATAAGAACTTTATCAACAATACCACCCTCATGAGGATGTTTGAAAAGTTTAGGTAAATGAGAATGAAAACCATGAGAGTAATGCACAATCTCATGAGCAATAGTAAGTTTAATCATATCCTCAGGAACACGAAGATCTTTAAATAAAGAATTAATAGCAATCTCAGTCAAACCATTCTTAGCATCCTTAATATGCCCAAATTTGTTTTTCCATTTACCCTTCCAACAAATAAAGACATTTTTCTTTTCAACTTCTGGAAAGAATAAAGACCAAATCTGTTCAAAACGATTTTGTAACCAAGCATCATCTCTCATACAAAGAAAGAAAGAAAAAGACTATAAAAACATTTTTATTGTAAAGAATAATCTCTTTTTCTAATAGAAAGTAACAAACTACCATCATTAAATCTAGTTGAACCACTCTTTTCTAACATTTTTATTTCTCTATTACTAAGACAAATATCAATACGCTGAATATTATCAATACTTGTTGAAGAAGGGAAAAATATGACACTAGACCCTTCTCTCTCTTGAGCATTTAAACTTAGACATAAATTAATACCTGTAAAACCATCACTACTCTCTAACAAACAACTCAGAGAAGTACCAGATAATCTATCTACACCATTAATTAATTCAATACTCAAAAAAGATTCATAATCAGTAGCGTGATTAAGATAAGCTTGCATTATAAATTACTTAACTCTTCTTGAATTGAGCAACAGTATCAATCAAATCGATGTGACCAAGGAATAAACCACGGCAACAATAACGCTTTAAGCCGACATTATCCAAAGCAGTCTTCTTATCAGTACCCTTACTAACTTGTTCTTGGTATTCTTCCCAAAGTTGAGCCACTGGTTTTGAACAACCCATACAACGCACTGGAATAATCATTTTCTTTGTTTACCTCACTACCTATAAGACTTTTGCCTCTTCGCTCTTGGTTTAGAATCATTAGGCTTAGATGGTTCGTTCTGACGAACATCAGCAATCAATAAATGACGATCATACTCTAAAAAATCTTGTTTCAATTGTTTATTCTTAGTAAATTCAACCAAAGCCCTAGCAATAGCCAAACGAGCAGCTTCAGTTTGCCCCATCCAACCACCACCCATAACATTAACATCAATATTAACCTTATTAACAATCTCATCACCAGCCAAAGTTAAAGGTTCCATTAAACGAATACGAGCAAGCTTAGGCTGAATAGTCTTAATCAATTGTTTATTAATACGAATAAATCCTTTACCCTCTTTAATCCTAGCACGAGCAATAGCACGTTTTCTCTTTCCTGAAATTACTAAAGGTTTAGCCATTTTTACGAATTCCTACCCAACAATCTACATAATTCCTTAACTCTCATAAATTTTAAATTAGGCATCTTACTCACATGAGCCATCTTCAAAGACTCAGATTTCTTCTCTTTTAAAGCTTCTGGAACACCAATATGACACTTAATACGTTTAAAAGCAGACAAACCCTTTTCTTGCCTATAAGGAAGCATACCCCGAATAGCACGCTTAACAAAACGATCTTCTTTAGTAGAAATAAAAGGACCAGTAATAGGTTGCCCACGATCTTTCTTATGCTTGTACCGAGCAACAATTTCATTTTTACTACCTGTAATAACAATCTCTTCAACATTAACAATATCAATAGTTTCACCAAGCAAAGCCTTCTTAGCAGCAACAGTACCAACACGACCTAAAATTAAATCTTTAGCATCAATAATCATTGTTTTAGAGTGTATCTCCTATTTTTATGTAGTACTAATCCTGTTCCTTGAACATAGTTTATTCCATTTTGGATATCTTTATTAGGTATATTTCTTCCTATTCTCTCCTTTATTTTATGGGCCAAGAAACCTTCTTGCACACCATTATTTCTTACACTTAATATATCTAAAATAACAGCACCAATATCATTTAAAGTTTTTTCATCTGTTACTTGATGCAAATGATTATCTGTTAATAAATTATAATTTTTCTTTCCCATTTTATCCAATAATCCTCACATCTTTACCCTTAGGATTTTTTTTCATTAATTCTTCGATAGACAAAGCTTCCTTAACTTTTTTCTTAGCACCCTCAGAAAATTGCCAAGCAGCAACAGTAACATTATGCGTTAAATCACCAACACCCAAAACTTTACCAGGAACAATAATACTTTCCTTAGCTTTAGAATGTTTATCAATACTAGAAAGATTAACTTCCCTTCTTTGACGAGAAGGTTTAGCTAAATCATTAGCAACACGTTTCCAAATATTAACCTTCTCTTTAGCACTAGTTTTTCTTAGTTCTCTGATTAAAGTAATTAAAACAGGATTTGTTGGACCGGTTGATTTTGCCATTTTGTAGATAAGAGCGTTATAGATTGAGACTCTGCTGACGCTCAACACTCGCAAAGTACTAAGAAAACTGTGATAAACGGTTTTTAAAGGTTTTGGTTGAAAAAGTATGCGGAGGACAGGATTTGAACCTGCGCAAGCACTAAGCTATTACCCCCTCAAGGTAACCCATTTGACCAGACTCTGGCACCCCCGCGTATAACGAAGATAACCTTAGCAGCATTATTTAAGCTTTTTGACTAATTTAACAAACTCTTCTAATTTAGTATCAAAAACTTTTATAGCCTCAGTAAGAATTTCTTTAAGTTCTAATTGTCCCCAAGATTCAAGAGTACAGATGAACTTTTCATCACTATGCAACACTTCAACATTATTCTTTTCACACATCTCTTCAAGAGCTTCATTCCAAACAACAACATCTTTAATTTCTAAATCACTCCCTTTTTTAACAATCATGCCATTACTTTTAACAACAACTTCTGAAGTATTACTATCCTTAGTAGTTTTCAAAGAAGGAAACCCCCAATAATACATTAAACAAGGACTAAACTTAGCATGTTCTCCACCAGTTCCAAGAACAGCAGTTAAATTCATTTTAACTTCCTGATCTTTTAATAATTTAACAATAGGAATTTTATCAAAAGCTGGTTTACATTTAGGATCTTTAGAAACCATATCTCCAGAATATACAGTGCAAGGACCTTTAGCTTTTAGAGTTAAAACTAATTTACATTGAGCACAACCCTTATTCTTACACTTACAATTAGCAATCTCTTTATAAGATTTTAAATCAGTCTTTAAAGGAATTAAACCAAGACGATGAGCAAGCATTTCATCAAACAAAGCAGAATTATTTTCAGTAAATTCAACCTCTTCAATAGCCAAAGTAGGAACATAATTCATAGCATATCTCCTAATAGTATTTACCATAGCAGGATTAGTTTTATCAATAGAAAAAACTATAACATCCTTTTCCTTCTTCAAAACTTTACATTCCATCTTAAACTCTCCTTCCTCTTCTACCACCTTTCTTTTTACAAGAATCAGTAGGAGTAGCAGTAACATCTTCAATGATACCAATCTTTAAACCAGAACGTGACAAAGCACGAACAGCAGCTTGTGCACCAGGACCAGGACTATTAGGACCTTGATGACCACCAGGAGCACGAATCTTCACATGAATAGCATTAATACCTTTTTCTCTAGCACCCTCAGCAGCTTGACGAGCAGCAGACATAGCAGCAGTAGGAGAACTTTCTAAACGATGAGCTTTAACAACCATACCACCAGAAGCTTTCACAATAGTTTCAGAACCAGTAATATCAGTAATATGAATAATAGTATTATTATAACTAGCATAAATATGAGCTACACCCCACCTTAAAGCTTGTTCTTTAATCATGCTTTAACTTCCTCAACTTTTTCTTCAACAGGAGCTGGAACTTCAGGCTTAGCTTCTACTTTTTCTTCAGTAGGAGTTGCAACTTTAGGTTCTTCAGCTTTTACTTCTTCACCTTTCTCTTCTTTAGGTTTAATAGTAATTTCTTCAAGCTCTTTCTTAGCTTCAGTAACACGTTCAGGATGTTCTTCATCTTGCAAAGGAGAAGTTTCTTTAAAACCAATCAATTCTTCCTCACCTTTCTTAACAATATAAGAAGGCACATCAAGTACTTTATTATTTACAGTAATATGACCATGCACAATAAATTGCCGAGCTTGGTTCATAGAATGAGCCAACCCTTTCTTATACACAACACTTTGTAAACGACGATTAAACAAATCATCCATAGGAATATCTAAAATCTTTTCAACTTCAATCTCTTGCTCAATCAAACCCATTTTTAAAAGTTTAGCCATCAACAACTTTTGTTGGTTTTTAGCATCCTCATCAGAACGCTTAATAAGATCCTTAGCTTGGTTTTTGAAATTACGCAAAATAGCCTGCATCTTCCAAATTTCAGTCTTATTTTTAAAACCAAATTGTTTAGTAATAATTTTTTCTTCTTCAATACGATTTCTTTCCCAAGGATGAGAAGGAGTATTAAACTTTTTTCTTTGTTTTTTTGGATCGCCCATTTTCAATTACTTTTTCTTAGCTCCACCACTAGGTTTTTTAGCTTGTTTTTGTTGAGACTTCTTAACAACACCAACAGCTTTACCTTTCCTGAAATGACCCTTAGTACGTTGACCACGAACAGGTAAACCAACAGCATGACGCATACCTTTGTAACTTTTAGTCTTTTTCATACGACGAATATCAAATTCTTTTTTTAATTTTAATTGAGGACCAACAACATGTTTATCCTCACCAGAATCCATTTCTTTACGAGAGTTTCTTAACCAAGAGGGAACTTTATCAAGATTTTCAATAGACTGTTCAATAGCTTTCACTTCAGCATCCTCAAGCAAACCAACCTTTTTATTTTTATCAATATTATTCACAACACAAAGAGCGTTAGCAAACATATCCGAGACACCAAAAATCCTAGTTAAACCAAAAACAACAGCTTTATGACCTTTAATATCAGCATTAGCTATACGCACTAATTCCTTCATTTTTTGCTCTGACATAGAGTCAAGAATGAGCAAAATGGGTTTAAAAAGCTTTCTGATGAAACTATTCAAACATTACTTACAAAGAGATTGAATTTATCTTCACCTTTGATTTCCATCAAAATACGTTTGTAAATAGCTTTCTCAGGATCAGGCATTAATTTAACCCGTTTCTTCAAATCATTAAAACTCTTAAATTCTTCTTCTTTTCGAGCTTCAATAACTTCCCACATATGCTTCTTTCCCATACCAGGAATTAATTCAATCTGATGACGACGCATATTAATAGGACCAGCTTTATTAAAAAATGCAACAAACTTAGGCTCATTAGCTTTAACAACAGAAGCTATAAAATCCTCAACAGAAGAACGAGCAGTCTGCGTAAGTTTTTCGAACTCAATACGACCAATCACATGATGTACTTGGTCACGTTTTCCTTCACCCATATACACTTCTTCATTAGGTTGGAGAAAAACACCTTTCTTAGGAACAAGTTCAAGAATAACAAAATGCTCTTTACCAATTGCTTGAGCAATAGGAGTCTTCATATGCATCGGACGTTTGTCGAAAGGGTAGCCATTCGGTAGAAAATCTAGCACAACTGCCTTCTCTTCTTTCATTACTGGTTTCCTCTGTTGCATTTTTGCACTCCATTAAATTGTACGGTTTATTTTTTCTTTCAATCACTTTAAACACTCTAAAATCTTATTCAAATCCTCTTGTTTTACTGTAATATTCTCTGAAGCTAAAACCATACGTAAACTATCGCCTTCTGTAGGATGAATATCAATAAGCTTAGTAATACAACGATCATTTAATCTTAACAAATTCAAACCATTTAATTTTTCACGCAAAGCAGAAGCATCTTTAGACTTTATTTTAACAAAATTATTTAAGTACTCAGTCATCTTCTTAGTTCTAAAACCAGGCTCTTCCTTCAGAGGAATCTTCTCCAACTTCTCCTTCAATTCCGCTAAGGAAATAGTGTTCTCTTCTAAAATTTCAATTTCAGCCATTTTTTTAAGCCCTCTTCAAATGAATAGGATGAGTAATAGCAGTCTTTAATTTATTCCCATCCTTAAAAGCAACTTGATAACAATTACCTTGCTTTGCCTTAATAATACCACTCTTACCATGATACCGAGGGAAATACATACCCTTCTGGATAGCAGGTTCAGCAGACAACACTACACGGTCACCTATCTTAAACCCTTGGAAATATTTACGAATACTAATCTTTCCACGAAGCTTAACATTCTTCCTTAATTTTGAACGAGTCTTCCTTCTGAAGCCACCAACTCTAGTTGCCATAGTAAGAACACTAACCTGTTCCTTGCTTTATAAACCTTTGCTCTTTTAATTGCTAAATGGTTCTCCAACGGAACGTTTATAAATCAAAACAAAGTATAATAATCTACTAAAAGAGGTTGTTTATATGGATTTTGAGCTAAAAATACTAGGACCAGTCCTTCTCGTACTCCTTGCAGGCTATTTAGCAAGCACACCAACTACTCTCGACGAATCATCCTCACTCCTAACAGGAGCTTTTGTAACAGAAACAGCAAAATGCCCAGCAGATAAAGTAATTTTGAAGTTATCAGGAATGAACAATGCCCACGCAGCACTCTTTAATTTTAACCATGAAAAATACACCCACGTACTTTGTGCAGAAGATCCCATAAGCTCAACTGAAAGAACTTGTTCACCAAACGACGCAAACATGATAGTAAGATTATCAGGAAAAGACAATGCACATGTACAAACAAAACTTGAAACAGGATATACAGTACCAGTATGTTATGGAAGACTAAGTTGTACTTATGCAGAAAAATGTACAGATATAAGAGCCCAATGTTTAGGATCCTTATCAGGAAAAACAAATGCACACGTAGGAAGATGTGTAGATTATCCAATAAAAATCTGTTGTAAAGAAGGATCACCAATCATAAAAGACACAGACAAAGACGGAGTCTATGACGACGTAGGAACAAAACCTTGTAATCCAAAAGTGCATCATGATTTGAAGACCTGTCAAGACAATTGTCAAAAAACACCAAACGGACCATTAATAGGAACTTGCATAGGTGGAGGAAATAATGGAAAAGTCTGTGATCCAAAACAAGCAGAAAAAGCAGACATACTTCTTTGTCCAGGAGGAGTTTGTGAAGCAGGACAAAAAGATACAGACGGAGACGGAGCAGGAGATGTCTGTGATAAATTCCCAGGAGATGCATGTTCAATAGAAAAAACAGGAGATAATTGTAGAAACTACGACAAATGTACAAAAAGTTTGAAAGCAAAATGGACAACTCTACCATCAATAGTAGAAGGAAACAATGCAGGACTAGAAGTAACAGGAGATGCAAGTTGTGCAAACCTAACTTTTGCTTTTAATGTAATAGACAGTGATAATAAACCAGCACAAAGAGATCCACAAATAGCACGATTTAGTGGAGGAAAAGCAAAAACAACATGGGAAGCAGAATATCATAGTGGAAGAAGTAATAAATATTCCTTCCAAGCAATGAGCTCACAAAACATACAAATAAGTTCAGGATCAAGTGCACCCCTAACAGTAACACCTGACACTTCATCAGGAGAAGAATGTGGAGATGGAAAAACACAAAGAAGCAAAGGAGAAGAATGTGACGAAGGAAGTAATAATTGTCAATATAATAAAACAGAAGTAAGTTCAACAAGAAACTGTGGAACAAAATATAAGTGTTATAAAGATTGTAAATTAATACCAGGAAAAGATGGAGGAAGTTGTAAAACAGATCCAAAATGTAAAGGAAAACCAACAGGACTCTTTGCAATATGTGATAGAAGCAAACTTAATACAGTCCAATACTGTATCAAAGGAGTAGGAGGCTGTTTGAAACTAAGCACAACACAACAATGTGAAAAAATAGGAAGTGTTAAAAAAGTTTGTCAACCAGGAGCACCAAGTTGTATTTCACCAACCTGCAGTGCACAATATCCTATAGGCAGTTGTACTAACAAACAACAAAAACAAACTTGTACATCAACAGGAGGAGCACATTGTAATACTCTTTGTACAAGATACCCAAAAACACTAGCATGTTTTGAAGAACCAAAAGAAGACTTTCCGTTCTTTAGTGGGTTTAATATCTTAGTGACTTTGTTGTTGTTAGTGACGTTCTATGGGTTTAAGAGGAATGTAAGATGGAATTTAAGATAAACATCCAGAAGACGCATTTATGGCTTTTAATTATTCTTATTGTTGCTGTTGGGTTTGTTGTTGCACAAGCAGCTAAACCTAATCCAGGTCATGGAGCAGATGAAGTAACAGTTACTTATAAAGGGCAAGAGAAAAGTTTGCAGGAAACAGTAGATGCTATTGTAAACAGCAGAAGTGCTGCAACATGGATCTCGACAGACAAACGACTGGGAGCACTCCCCTATAGGGGAGATAAAGCATATTCTTTAACTGCTATTCCTGCAACAGCAAAGGAAATACTAGTTTATGCAAGCATTAGAAGAGGAGATTTTGGAAAAGAGAATAAACTTGGACGGTATGACATTTATACACAAGAAGGAAACAAAGTATACAAGAGTTCATTAGGCTTTTATGATTATGGTAACGCTGCATGGGTTCTTAATTCAGATACATTTTGGTTGCCACTAACACCAGAGAAAAAACTACATGTAAAAGTAATAGGAACATTAACAGGAAATGTTAATAGTGATCTTATAATAATAGGTTATAGATAAAGGAATATTCTGCAGGTTTAGGAGAAGGCTATAGTTTTTTACTAACATAAGGTCCGTCTTGTTTGTAATGTAGTTGTTGTTTGAAGTATTCTCTGACACCTATGCCTGCAATGATGCACATCTTTTTTGCATCTAATTCTTCAACAGCAATCTTCTCAGCTTCCTCCATTAATTGCAAACCTAACCCTTTATGTTGCACTTTAGAACTCTCTTTACCAATTTCAACAGCAGCACCATACACATGAATCTCACGAATACCAGCAGTGTTTGGAGTAATTTCTTTTCTATATGGTTGGTAAGGCAAACGCAAACGAGTGAAAGCAAGTAATAAATCATTCTTAGTATCTTCAAAAGACAAAAAAACCTCTTGACCATTAGAAGCCTCAAAATTAAAACGCTTCAATCTAACAGCAGACCAATCGACTTCTCTATTTTTAGGCTCACGACAACGAATACACTTACACTTAATACCTTTTTTAATTAACTCATTATGAATTTCTTGACGCAAATTAGTTTTTTCAACACCAGCTTCAACCATAGAACTAGGAATATCACGCTGGATACGCATCACACGACAATACTCAGGAAAAAAAGGCTTGATAGCAACAATACGATTACGAGCTTCAAGAGCGTCAATAGGAGTGAATTCTCCTTTTTTCCATTGATCAAATAGTTTAGTTCCTTTGAATACCATACAAGGATACACCTTCAAAGCATCAGGCTTGTAAGCAGGATTAGAAAATAATTCTTTATGCATAGCAATATCACGTTCAGCAGAAGAACCAGGCAAACCAATCATCATATGATACCCAATTTTTAGGAAAGCATCACGCAACAATTGTGAAGCCTGAATATTATCAGCATTATCATTACCACGCTCAACCTTTTGTAAAACATCATCATACAAACTTTGCACACCAACCTCAACACGAGTAGCACCAAGCTTCAACATATCATTAGTATGCACTTCCTTAGCACAATCAGCACGAGTCTCAATACAAAAAGTAACACAACGAATATGAGCAATCTCATTACGCTTTTGTTCCACTTCCAAATTTGACTCTCCGCGAAGCTTTAACAACTTTTCATGAATTCTTTTAGTACGATTATCATCAAGCAAATCAGTAGGCAACTCAAAAAATTCTTTAAACTTTTTAATATCAAATTCAGGAGTGAAAAACCAATCAGAAAAATCATTCATAGCCTTAAGAGTAAGAGTAATAAACTCATGACGATACCGTAAAGGATAAGTAGTAAAAGTACCACCCATAATAATCAACTCAATCTTACTACAATCCTGATTCAGTAAACAATAATGTTCTAAACGGTTAAAGACTTGTAAGTAAGGATCATACTTATTTCTTTCAGCTCTTTTATGAGCAGGAGAACCACCAGGATAACTTTTAGGAGTATCGCCATACACAGAACCAGGACCACCAGGACAAAAAGTACACTTAGCCTGCACAGGACAATTAAAAGGCATAGTCATAGTAGCAAGAGGAGCAACACCAGAAATAGTACGAGTAGGCTTAGTAACCATCAACCTTTTAAATTTAGCAACTTGATCCTCTTTAAGATGACAAAGCATCTGAATAATAGTAGGCATATGAGGAAGCTTAAACTTTTTAGACAACTCCTTACGAACCTTCATCAACTCCTCTCTAGTCTTAATATCTTTCAAACGCTTTTCTAACTCTACATAAAATGACATTTTGAGAACGCAGATAGGAGGTTTTAAATAATTAACCATTTTAGTTTAAGTATGGATTACAAAAAACTCCTTAGAAGAAGCACTCCAGCACCACTTTGGAGAAGAGGAATAGCCTACTTGATAGATATAAGTGTAGTAACCTTAGTAGTACTTTATCCGCTACAAAAATTATTAGACAATTACACACAACAAGGAAGCTTTACAGAAACTTTTACTTATATACAACAACACCCACAAGCAGTAACACAATTATTAATTATTTCTTTTGCAATAACACTCTTAACCATATTATACTGGGCAATATTGGATTATAGAATAAGACAAACCTTAGGAAAATACTTAGTAAACATAAGCGTAGTACCAACAACAAAAAAGTATACTTTTGGTCAATGTGTCATGAGAAACATAACAAAATTCTCAACATTCTTACTCTTATTAGATTTAGTTTACTTACTTTTTAGAGGAGGAAACCAAAGATACACAGAAGTACTTTCAAAAACAGAAGTGCTAATTGGAGGAACAAATGGGAAAATTTAAAACAATTATAGTAGTCTTAGCACTCTTATTAGTAACAAGCTATGTATTAGCATACTTTTTAGACACAGAAATAGGAGACAAAATAGCAATAGTACCAATCAAAGGAACCATACTAGGAAGTGACAGTACAAGCTTTTTAACAACTAATGCAGTACTTTCACAAGACATAGTAACCTTACTAAAAGAAGCAGAAAAAAATAACAACGTAAAAGGAATAGTATTAGCGATCAACAGCCCAGGCGGAACAGTATTAGCATCAAAAGAAATAGTAGAAGCAATAAAAGGAACAGAAAAACCAACAGTAGCATGGATAAGAGAAATAGGAACATCAGGAGCCTACTGGGCAGCAAGTGCAAGCGATGCAATAGTAGCAGATGAACTTTCTTTAACAGGAAGCATAGGAGTAATCTCAACATTACTAGAATTCTCAGACCTATTCGAAGAATATGGAGTAACCTACGAAGGATTGAAAACAGGGAAATACAAAGACATAGGAAGCCCATACAAAAAAATGACAGAAGAAGAAAGGGTATTATTATTGAAAAAATTAGACTTAATACATGACTACTTCGTAGAAGACGTGAGTAAAAATAGAAACTTACCTTTAAGAGAAGTAGAAGACTTTTCCAATGGCATCTATTATTTAGGAATAGAAGCAAAAGAATTAGGCTTAGTAGATTACTTAGGAGGGAAGGAGTTAGCCATAAATATAACAAAAGAATTAGCAAATATAACAGAAGCAGATACAATAATTTATGAAAAGAAAAAAGGATGGATTGCCATGTTGTCAGAAATAACTTCAGAAGGATTCTTTTACATGGGAAAAGGAATGGGTAGTGAAATAGGGAAAGTAGATGTAACACAAACTATGCCCCAACTTACTTAACTATGTCATTTTCAAAAAGGATTCGTATTGTAGGTTTAGTAGGAATTTTAGCTTTAGGAGCTTACCATCTTGGACACCAGATAAGTACTAGGCTAGATACTAACATTCCTGTAAGCGGATCTTCTATGGAACCACTCATTTATGATGGAGACAAAGTTACTATCACGCGCTTTACAAACAAACCTCCTTCAATAAACATAGGAGATATTGTCCTTGCACTAGCTCCAAACACAGGAGAACGAATTCTCAAGCAAGTCTATGGACTACCAGGACAAACACTCACTTTTACAACAGGAAAGAAACAAATCTTGCAACCAGGTGAATACTGGCTACAAGGGCAAAACTTAGCACTATCACAAGACAGCAGACACCATGGACCTGTCACACAATTAATAGGTAAAGTAATCCTCATAAACAACCACAAACTACAAAAACAACTCCTATACTTCAAATAACTCCTATATAGTAACCTTTAAAAGAACTCCAACCACTCTATATCCTGACAGGCTAGACTGGCGTGCTAGTTCCACGCTGTTACCACAAGCGAACTTTAGGTGGAGTTGAAGCTGAAGAAGCGGCATAGGTTTTGATTGATGGTCCTCGACCGTACGACGATCTCTCGTCCTGATTGGTTGGTAAGTATGAGAACCTGGTCAGGGTAGGAATACAGCAGCCAATATCATACTTATTGGCGCTTTCAGGGTAACGAGAAGGAGGAAAGCTGAGGGTTAAGCTGTCAGTTGTTATTTGTGTCCACTCTTCGGCGCGTCTGTCGTTTACTTTTAAATTTCTTTTAACACTTTTTCTGCTTCTATAATAATATCACCTAACTGAGAAACAACAAGTTCATACATACGCTGAATGATTAATTCGTATAAACCTTCTTTAAGTTCACCATGACAATATTGCATCAAATTATCTAACTCATCAATCTGAATAGAACTTAACTCTTTTTTAGGAATCTTACACTCCATTTCCTTTCCTTCTAATAACTGTCTAAATTCAGGAGCAGCACCAGCCTCAACACGAAGCAACTTAATATTCACTTCACAAGTATTTCCTAAAGAATTTCCAACCCAATACAGATAAGCATTATTGTTTTTAACAGTAACAACTTGCACAGATTTACACTCTTTTAATTTTTCATCAAAACACTTTTTGTCTTGCTCACAATCTTCACGCAAATACCCAGAATAATAACCAGCTACAAATAAAGCTAGTAAAATACCACCTAAAACAGCAATTTTAGGGATAAGCTTCCACTTATTCCCTTTTGCGTATTCCATACATCACCTCTTTTTATATATTAGTTATACCTTATAAATCTTTGTTAGTTACAAGATGCACACGAGTTCTTTCAGCATTAACTTTTGAACTCATACCAACAATGACACGCACATGTGCTTTCTCAGCAACAGAAACAATATCATCAGTAATTGCACCATCTAATACAATAGCATTTATTCCACTCCTTAAAGAACCAATTGTAGAAGAGAGCTCACTAGCAGGTACTTTTCCTAAAACCTTTTTTTCTACATCTAAGATATAAGCACCCTTAGTGCCAACTAAATCTTCTAACAACTTCTTGAAGTTTTCACTATCTTTAGTAGATAATCTTCTAGCTCTAATAGGAGAAGTCATTCTAGGTCTTCTTTCAGCTCCTTGAAAGCTTTTTCTAGTTGTAGAAGTTGTTTCCCTAGTTCTTCCTCTAGGAGTTCTAGCAGGACTAGCAGTTCTTCCTCTAGTAGCTTGCACTCTAGTAGTAGCTGTTTTAGAAGGAATTGTTCTAGTTGTTGTTTTTCTAACAGGAGCTCTTCTTTTATCAAAAGGAACTTTACTCCGTAAAGCTTTCAAAATTTCTTTTTGCGTAAGCTCTTCAACTTCTTTCCCATCAGGAGCTTGTGTTACAAAATCAATCTTAGTAACTAATCCTAATTCTTTGACAATTAAGTCACCACCACGGTCTCCATCCACAAAAACTGTAGCACTTTTTGTTTTACAAAGGTCAACAATAGTTTGTGGGATAGAAGTACCATTTAACCCAATAGAGTTTTTTATTCCAGCTTTTAATAAAGCTATAACATCAGCACGTCCTTCAACTAAAATGATATCCTTAGATTCTTCAATATCTGGACCAGCAGGTAAACGGTCTTTACCAAATTCGGTAACATCTCCAACTTTTAAAGCATCAGAAACTTTATCTTTAACATCCTTAGTATCTGGAAGCACTCCATGTGTTAATTTATCTAATAACTCTTTAGCACGATCAATAACTTGACCACGCTTAGCAATACGAACATCTTCAACTTGTAAAATCTTCACTTTAGAATTACAAGGACCAATACGTTGAATAGTTTCAAGAGAAGCAGCAATTAAAGCAGTCTCTACCTTATCCAAAGAACTTGGAATAATAATATCTCCAGAGGTCTTTCCACCTTTAGTTTCTAATTCAACTTCAATTCTTCCAATACGACCAGAACGTTGTAATTCACGTAGTTCTAAATCTGTACCTAATAATCCCTCTGTCTGCCCAAAAACTGAGCCAATAACATCAGAGCGATCTACCACTCCTTCTATTTGAATATGCGCGTGAATAATATATTTCGCTGATACAGGGCTTATTTTTCCCATTTTTCTTTCCTCCACATAATGTGATTTTCATCATGATTCTTTCGTTTTTCATTGAGACACTCTTTTGTTTTTATCAGATCAAAGAACAAGGTATGTTAGAAACCTTTTAAAATAGGTTTCTTTCTTTCATATTGAGCCAAAAATGGCTTAAAATCAACAAATATGATTTATTCGGTGAATGTTAATGCAATGCGTTTGATTTTGACCTTGTCCTGTGAATATGAGTTTATTTCGCCCACGACACTAACTCCCAAGATCATAGTCTTGGCCATAGCCGAACTCCGTTGAGTATTCTCATGGTGGGCTTACAAGAAGGGTAGATAAAGTGCTTTATATAGTTATTGGTATACCTAAAAAACAGTCAAAATAGTTTCTTAAGCTACTTTCTGCACACCTAAAAACGCTTTAATTTCAGCTATGAACTTCTGCAATTCGCCTAATAACTCTGCTTCATATTCATCAAACTTACTACCAGTTAAAAATCTATCAGATAACTCACGCATAAACTTAGTCAAAGCATGCTTAGACCACCTATCTTCATAATCCTTCAAAACATATGCATTAAAAAGAAAATCAAACTTCCCCTTATACCATTTTTTAGAAGAACCCTTTCTTTTTACTTCAACCATATCAGAAATCTTTAACTCAATTTCTATAGTATAAGTAACATAATCAGTAATTTTTCTAAAAGCTCTCCATTTTATAAACAAATCCTTACCCTCTTTCTTTTTAACAGTATTATGCTCTAATTCTTTAAGCATATCATACTTATACCTCTTAAGAACCCAATTATTCATAGTTTTATATAAAACATCAAAAGGAACAGTCCCTGAAAAGGAAAGTTTCAATGGATCAGTTACATAATCTTTCTCTCCCATGATTCACTCCAAAGCCTCTTTATTAATAAATATTCCTATACTCTACACCCTCTTATTTAAATCAAGAACATTCTTTAATTCTTCAATCAAAAATTCAGTTTCTCTTCTCAACTTATTTCTTAATCTCCTTAATTCTTGATAAGCAATAAACCTCTCATAAATATGCATAAGGAACTTCTTAAACTTACTATTTTTGAAAGTACCCTTATAATCCTTCTCTAAATGAGCCTTAATCCTAATCTCAAGATCACCTTGTTGTTTCTTAACCTTTTTTCCATCAACTTCAACCATGACATTAACATTACGAGGAACAACAAGCTCAACTTGCATAAAAAACCTCACAAACCAAGAAGCATTACGAAAAGCAACACGATCAATCTTTATATCAGAACCATCAGCATTCACCTTCTCGGAATGCTCTTTATCAATAAGAGTATAATATTTCTTACCCCACTCATTCGTAATAGTCTTAAGAATCAAATCAAAATCATACACCCCAATATACTTAATCAAAGCCCAACCTCTCTCAGAACCAACAACATAATTTTTTGAACTAGATTCAAATCCCATAACAATTAAAAGAAGACATTGCTGCTTAATAAAATTACTGGTTTAACCTTGAGACTTGAAAAAGATAGCCTTTTGATCCTCTTCACGAATCTGGAATTTTTCAGCAAGATAATTAATCAACTGAGGCTCAATCTTTAAAACATCTTTAGCAGTTAAAAGGCCAACAACCTTTCCCCCAAACATAACAGGCAAACGACGAATATTCTCCTCAGCCATCAAAACAATAGCATCATAAAGGTCTTTAGAAGGATCAATACCGATAAGTTTAGAAGACATAATATCTTGGACTAGAGTAGCATCACTATCAAGCTTTTTAGCAACAACCTTAGCAACAATATCTTTCTCAGTTACAATACCAACAGCAACATCTCTATCTTGGACAATCAAACCACCAACTTTCTTATCAATCATTAATTGAGCACACTCTTGAACAGAAACATTAAGCTCAATTTTAACAAGTGATTTAGTCATAGCATCTGCAACAGTAATACCAGTTTTCATTTTAATAACCCTAATAAAACATACTTTTTACTCTATTTAAAGAAATGTGTAAAGGAAAGTATAATTAGCAAAAGAAAGGTTTAAAAGTCCTTTCAGCAATCTTATCTAAATGAAATCAGCATTATTACAACAAATATCTTTGAAACTCCTACAAAATTCTTACACAGTAAAACATCTTAAAGGATGTATAGACTTAGTAGCAAGAAATGAAGAACACATATTACTCCTTAAAATAGTACAAGACGCGAACTCCTTACAACAAGAAACAATAGAACAACTAAAAAGAATAGCACAAGGAATAAATGCAACAACTCTAGTAATAAGTGAAAAAGCAGGACATATCTTACAAGACAATGTAGTCTATATGAGACATGGATTGTATGTCATAACACAAAAAACATTGAATAATGCACTACAACATAAATTACCTTTTGTCTTCTCACAACAATCAGGACTAACAGCACAACTCCTAGCAACACAACTCCAACAAAAATTAGAAGAAAGGAATATGTCATTAGGAACACTCTCCAGAAAACTAGGAGTAAGTACCAGAATGGTAGTGAAATATACACAAGGAGATTCAGAAATAAGCATACAAAGAGCGTTGAAATTACATACAGCATTAGGAGGAGAAGTCTTTGCACCAATAAACATTTTTATTACAAGACATGGAGAGTTAGTAAGTAAGCCAACAGTATTAAGTGAGAAGTATCAAGATTTAGGATTTGAAACCATAACAACAAAAAAAGCACCTTTTGATTTGATAGCGAAGCAAAAACAAGAATTAATACTAACCAAAGTAGGAGATAAAGTTAGTAAACAAATAGGAGAATTATCACACTTAATAGATGCACAAGACTTAGTGATTTTTACTAAGAAAAAGCCTAGAGATGTGCCAGCGCTAACACAAAGAGAGTTCTTAGAGTTTGAAGAAAGTAAAGAGTTGATGAAGTTCTTGAAAGAATTTAATTAAGAAACGTTTAAATAACATTATACATCTTATTCTACTCATGACGGTGTTAGTAGATCCATGGGGATCAAGCCTAATAGAGAATTATGAAAGATTACTCAAAGAGTTTGGACTTCAAACATTCCAACCAAGAATTCTACCAAAACCAAATAAAATAATGAGGAGAAGAATAGTCTTTGGAGGGCAAGGCATGGACTTAATAAGCCAAGCAATCAAAAGAAAGAAGCCTTTCTATGCACTAAGTGGAATCATGCCATCAGGAGACAAAATACACTTAGGTAATAAAATGGTAGTGGAGAACTTAAAATATTTTCAAGAACAAGGGGCACAAACCTACATCTTAATAGCAGATTTAGAATCATCAGTAACAAGAGATGTAACCTTAGAACAAGCAAAAAAAAGAGCACTAGACTTTCACATACCAGCATACATAGCATTAGGATTAAATCCTAAAAAAACAACCTTCTACTTTCAGTCAGATAATATGGAAGTAATCAAAATAGGATTTGATGCATCACAAAAAATAACTCTAAATGAATTTAGAGCAGCATATGGAGTAGCAACACCAGGAAAAATCATGTCTTCAGTAACACAAATAGGAGATGTACTCTTCCCACAACTGAAAAAAAGAATGCCAGGAGTCATACCAGTAGGAATAGACCAAGCACCACACTTAAGACTAGCAAGAGATTATATTAGAAGAAGAAAAATGCATAAGTACTTTATGATTAGTAGTTTATATCACAAATACATGCCTTCTTTGAAAGGAGCATTTAAGATGAGTAAGTCACAACCAGAATCTTGCATAGAATTACCAGAAGATATGGCAAGTGTCAAGAAAAAATTAATGAAAGCAAAAACAGGCGGAAGAGAAACACTAGCAAAACACAGAAAATTAGGCGGTCAACCAGACAAATGTATGATCTTTGAGTTACTAAAACAACACTTAGTAGAAGATGATAAAGAATTAAACAAAATCTACAAAGCATACAAATCAGGAAAAATGACCAGTGCAGAAATTAAAGAACTAGCCATAGACAAAATGACAACATTTATGAAAACATTTGAAAGAGACTTAGTAAAAGCAAAAAAAACAGTCAAAAAACTTACTTTTGCAAGATAGGTAATTATATAAACAATTAAAAACCTTTTTGAAAAGATGTTAAAAAAAATAACCACACTTTTTGTACTCTGTATATTCTTTCTAAGCACACTCTCTGTGGTTTATGCTGAGAAGCAAACTGATGATGGTAAAAGAAAAGATTCCACTATTAAGAATAGAGACTATAAAGCAGTAAGAGCACAAAAAGCTGATGTAGACAGTGTTGTGAAGAAAAAGATGGTAGGGGAAAGGATAAAAAATTTTAAAGAATTTAAAAAACATAGAGCAAAACTTTTAGCAGATGCAAAAGAAAGAGGGAAAAAACTCAAAGACGAAGCAGAAAAAATAAAAAAACATTGCACAGATGAAGCAACAGCAGATTGTAAAAAAGCATTAAGCAAAATTAGAGAACAATTAAAAAAAATAGTTGCAAGAATTACAGATGCATTTACTAAAATCACAGAAAGAATAGAAAGTTCTGATTTACAGAATAAAGATGAGCTTCTAGAAACCTTAGGAGAACACTTAGCTGAACTGGAAATATTATCAGAGAAAATAACAAATGCAGAAACAAGAGCAGAATTGAAAGAAGTAAAAAAAGAATTACGAGAGCTTTGGAAGAAACATAAAACAACAATAAAAAGGCTAAAAAATCATGCATACAAAGGAAGAGTTCAAGGCATAATTAATCATGCAGAAAATGTTAAGAATAAACTTCAAAAACTAGCAGAAAGATTGCAATCAGTAGATGTAGCAAAAGATAAAGTTGCAAAAATAGAAGAATTATTAGGTCAAATAGACAACAAAATAGTTGCAATACAAACAGCAGTAGACCTTGGTGAGAAAGATTCCGTTAAGAAAGCAATAGAAGAATTGCACACTTACTTGAAAAGGATAGTGCATCACTTTAATGAGCTAGGGAGAATGGATGATGTAAAAAAGGAACTAAAAATAAGGCATAAAGCTGAAAAAGTTGCAGTAGTAGGTGTTGCTGCTGAAGATGGTGTTGTAGATGGAGATGTAGGAGTGGCAGGTGTTTTAGATGAATAAATTTTTACTTTTCTTTGTTTTTCTTATAGGATTATTTCTTTTAACTGGTTGTAGTGAAGAGAAGTGGAAAGGAGTTGATGTTGAAGGTTCCAAAAGTGGAGAAATAGAAGATGTAGGTGGTTTAGGTGATGATTTACAAGACCTTGAAGGCCTTGATGATGAATTGAATTTAGATGATTTAGATAGCTTAGATGAAGATTTAGATTTTGACTTCTAGAACTCTTTTATTAATCATTTTTTACTACTATTTGATAACTACTAAACCGAAAGCTTTATATACTGGTTTCCATTTTTGAGTAGTAAATTAAGAGGTTGGTGGTATACAAAGAATGATTGTAAAAGAAGACTTTTTGAAAAAACTCAGACAAGCATTTGACTTAAACATCTACGAAGTAAAAATTTGGACAGCATTACTTTCAAGAGGCATAGCAACAGCAGGTGAATTAAGTGATATATCACAAGTACCAAGAAGCAGAAGCTATGACGTCCTAGAAACATTAGAAAAAAAGAATTTTGTAATAATGAAACTAGGAAAACCAATAAAATATATAGCAGTAAAACCAGAAGAAATAGTAGTAAGAATAAAATCACAAATTACAGAACAAGCAGAAACAAAAGTAAGCTCACTAGAAAACATCAAAAAAGAAACAGTATTTGAAGAAATACAACAACTCTATAGCCAAGGAATCAAAAAAATAGAACCCAACAGTCTAGCAGGATCTGTAAAGGGAAGAGACAATGTTTACTCACACTTAAGAAGTATCTTAGATACAGCAAAAAAATCAGTAACCATAGTAACAAGCGAACAAGGACTCATAAGAAAAGTCAAACGCTACAAAACACTCTTTACAAAATTACATGACAAAGGAGTAAAGATAAGAATTGTAGCTCCAATAACAGAAGGAATGCATAAACAATTAAATGACTTGAAAAAAATAGTCCAATTCAAAAAAACAGATAACAGCATGCAAGGAAGATTCATAATCATAGACGAAGAACAAATACTCTTTATGATTAGCGATGACCAAAACGTACACGAAAATTACGATACAGGAGTCTGGGTAGACACACCATACTTCACAAAAGCATTAGGAACAATGTTTAATGGAACATGGAATAACCTAGAAACTGTAAAATTTAAGAAATAAAGAACTTATTCCTCAACTAGCGTTTCTTCTTAATCCAAACCTTTAAAATATCTAGATTTCTTCTTATCTCTATGCAACAAGAGGTAAAAAAGCTAATAGAGACTTTGCATCCATTAGAGAGAAAAGTATTACCTTATTTGAAAGATCAAGTAACAGTAGGAGAACTAGTTACTCAAAGCAAACTCTTAGAAGTAGAAGTAACAAGAGCACTCCAATGGCTAGGGAACAAAAAAATCCTGCAAATGGAGAAAGAAACACATCATACAGCAGAATTAAGTATGAATGGGAAAATCTATTTAGAAAAAGGACTACCAGAAAGAAGGTTCTTACAAGTACTAGAAGATGAAGAATTAACATTAAAAGAAATACAAGACAAAGCAGCACTAGACAAAAATGAACTAAACATTTCATTAGGACTACTCAAAAAACTAGGAGCCATAACACTAGGAAAAGAACTAGGAATAACAGACTATGGGAGAAAGTTAATAACACAAAAACTACTAGAAGAAACATTCTTGAAAACACTACCAAAAGCACTAGATAAACTAGATGGAACAGAAAGAAAGTTATACGATCTACTAGCAAAAAGAAAACAAATAGTAGAAACAACAATAAAAAAAACCACAACAGTATACTTAACAACACAAGGAAAACAACTAACAAAATCACAATTAAACTTAGAATTAATAGACACAATCAATAGAAAAACACTGAAAGAGCAAACATGGAAAGGAAAAACCTTCAGAAGATATGACGTAGAAATAAATGTACCACACTTACACGGAGGAAAAAGACATTTTGTGAATCAAGCAATAGACTACATTAAAAGAATCTGGCTAGATTTAGGATTCAAAGAAATGAAAGGACCACTCCTAGAAACATCCTTCTGGAACTTTGATGCACTCTTCCAACCACAAGACCACCCAGCAAGAGAAATGCACGACACCTTCTTTGTCAAAGGAACAAAACCAACACCAAACAAAGAACTAATACAAAAAATAAAAAAAACACACGAAACAGGTTGGACAACAGGAAGCACAGGATGGGGCTATCAATGGAGTGAAAAAATAGCCAAACAACTAGTGTTAAGAACACACACAACAGCATTATCAGTAAGAACACTAGCACAACTCAAACAAACAGACATACCAGCGAAGTACTTCAGCGTAGCAAAATGTTTTAGAAATGAAACCATAGACTGGAAGCATAGCTTTGAATTCAACCAAGTAGAAGGAATAGTAGTAGACGAAAACACAACTTTCAGACATTTATTAGGCTACTTAAAAGAATACTATCACAAACTAGGCTTTGATAAAATAAGATTTAGACCAGCATATTTTCCCTACACAGAAATGAGTGTAGAATCAGAATATTATAACCCAACAAAAAAAGAATGGGTAGAATTCGGAGGAGCGGGAATGTTCAGACCAGAAGTAACAAAACCACTATTAGGACATGACACACCAGTACTAGCATGGGGACAAGGAATGGAAAGAGCAATAATGGACTACTACAACATAAAAGACCTAAGAGATCTTTATAATAATGATTTGAAACAATTAAAAGAAATAAAAATGTGGATGAAATAATATGCCAACAATAACACTCAATAAAAAAGACTTGTTAAAACTAGTAGGGAAACAACTCAATGACACACAATTGCTAGACAGAATGGCAATGCTAGGAACAGATGTTGAACATATGAAAGGAAACGAAATATGCGTAGAAATATTTCCCAATAGACCAGACTTATTAAGCGAAGAAGGATTCGCAAGAGCACTAAGCTCATTCATAGGAAAAAAAACAGGACTAAGAAACTACAAAGTACAAAAAAATAATTATAGCTACAAAATAGACTCAAAAGTAAAAAAAATAAGACCCTATGTAGGAGCAGCAGTAGTGAAAAGAGTACAATTTGATAAAGCATTCTATGAATCATTCATGAATTTACAAGAGAAGTTGTGTTTAACACATGGAAGAAACAGAAAAAAAGTAGCAATAGGAGCACATGATTTAGACACTATACAATTTCCCTTAACTTACACAACAAAAGAATTAGACTATACTTTTAAACCATTAGACATGGGAAAAGAATTAACACTAAGGCAAATACTAAACAAACATCCCAAAGGAAAAGAATATGCACACCTCCTAGAAGGACAAAAAAATGCACCCATCTGGATAGACAAACAAAAACAAGTATTATCGATGCCACCAATAATCAACTCAGAAGAAACAAAAATAACCACACAAACAAAAAACATTTTCTTTGACGTAACAGGAACAGACCAACAAGCAGTAAATCAAGCATTAAACATTCTAGTAACAGCATGCGCAGATAGAGGTGGGAAGATATATGCAGTAAACAAACAACCAAACTTACAACCAATTAAAATAGTAGTGAAGTTAGATTATGTAAACAAACTTTTAGGATTAGAATTAAAACAAAAAGAATACGAAAAATTACTAGCAAAAATGGGACTAGGCTATCAACAAGGAAAAGTGTTAGTACCAGCATACAGAGTAGATGTATTACATCCAATGGATATAGTAGAAGACATAGCAATAGCCTATGGATATGAAAATTTTAAACCAGAAATACCAAATATAAGTACAGTAGGAGAAGAACATAGTTTTGAAAAATTTAAAAGAGTAGTGAGCACAACAATGGCAAACTACAGACTCTTAGAAACAAACACACACCACTTAAGCAACCTAACAGAACAAAAAACAAACATGCAAACACAACTAACACCAATACCATTAACAAATGCACTAAATGAAGATTATAGTTGTTTAAGAGTGTGGATGCTACCATCTCTATTACAAGTATTAAGAAATAATAAGCATCACGAATACCCACAGAAGATTTATGAAATAGGAACAATCTTCACAGAAAAAGAAGAATTCCAAAGACTAGCATGTGTATTAAGTGGAGACGTAAGCTACACAGATGCAAGACAAATACTAGAAGGACTACTAAGAAATTTGGGAGTAGAAGCACATTACAAAGAAACAAAACATGGAAGTTTTATACCAGGAAGAGTAGCAAGAATCACTATAAAAGGGAAAAAAGTTGCCTATGTAGGAGAACTACATCCACAAGTATTACAAGCAAACAGTTTAGACATGCCAGTAAGTTGTTTTGAACTTAATCTAAGCGTTTTATATGAACTTCTTAAACATTAGCATTAGCTTGTAATTCTAAAACAGCAAAATTACCACCCTTAGGAGGATCAGTACTAATATATTTAATTAACAAAGAACCAGCAGGCTTAGTTCTACCAACATCAATCTTAAACCTATTTTGTTCATAAAAAATAGTAGCTCTAAACTTATTCATACTATCAATAATAAAAACTTCCTCTTTACCATCAATAGTATACAAAATATGAGTATTTCTCTGCATAAAAACTTTTAGAGGCAAATCATCTTCAGTAATTCTTAACTTACTGCCAGCTCTTAAACGAGGAGGTCCAGTTATCTTTTCTTCTTCTTCTACTTCTTCAACTTCATCTTTATCACAAATATAATTAGAGTTTTCATCCAAACAACAACCATTACCAGCTTTAATTAAAGGAGAATCACAAATTATTTCTTTTTCTTGTGGTTTTTGTGTTGGAGAGCAAGCACTCGAAAAAAGTATGCTTAGCATTAAAACGGCTAATAAACCCCTCATGAAGGTGATAAATGAACAGGATAATATAAATCTTTCTATAAACAAATTTAACGAATAACTTCAGTATCAGGATGATAAGCAATCTTTTAAGAGTAAGTTTTATAAGTTCTTACACCTTTGCATTTCTATGGCAAGAAGAAAGAAAAGAGGTTATCATACCTTCTTTAAAGAACATAATTATGTTGTAATACTCCTTATTCTAGTTGTTTTCTTATTTGCTTTTGCCTTTCTTTCTCCGGTAGGCTTTGGTGGTGATATAACTGGTTTTCAATCACTAGATATTGCCCAATCTAATCCCCAAGTTGCTGCTTTATCTTTTTTTATGTTAGTGTTTGGAGTTTTATTTTTAATTGTGTTCACTTTTAATTTAATGTCACGTGTTTTGTAAAAAGTTACTAAAATACTAAAACGAAACATTTAAATACTAATATATAGTGTGTAACATAGTAATTATAATGTGTATATTACATTGTTGTTACAAACAAAACATGTACAAACAAAACATAAACACAAGTATTGGTCAAAAAAACTAATTTAGTGAGACCGCTGCAACACTTTCTTTTGTATTCTTTTCAAAAGTAAAGTGAATGCTGTACATCATAGTCAACGCAACGGAGGTGTTGTAAAAAATGACAAAACGAAAAACAAGACGAACAGGAAAAGCTACTCGTAAAACACGAGCTAGAACAACTGTCCGTAAAGCAAGAAAAACAGTAAGAAAAGCACCTAAAAGAGGAGCTAAGAAAACTGTTAGAAAAGCAAAAAGAGCAGTAAGAAGTACTCGTAAAACAAGTGCAAGAAAAACTGTTCGAAAAACAAGGAGAACAGTAAGGAAAGCACCAAAAAGAAGTGCAAGAAAAACTGTTCGAAAAGTTAGATCTGGAAGAAAAACTAGATCAGTAAGAAAGAAAAGACGATAACTGAAGCCAAATAGCTTACTTATCAAAGGGGTTCGAAAGAACTCCCTTTTCTTTTTTTCCCATAACCTTTAAATAAATCTAAAACACTTCAAATAGTGAAAGGAGGTCGATATATGAAACTTTTCAGAAAAGGCATGGGCAAAGTTGGCTGGATCATAATCATTATTATAATCATAGCACTTTGGTACTTCATTAAAAACTAATATTTGTAACCAAATTTATTCAAATCAATCTTCTTTTTAGTAATGATAATACTTTCTTTAGTAAAAAACCTTCTTTTTTAAACCAGAGGCAAAACCGCCCAAAGCACCAGAACTATTAACCACTCTATGACAAGGAACTTCAGGAGCAAAAGGATTTTTATTCAAAGCAGAACCAATAGCACGATAAGCCTTACAATTCAAAGCAAGAGCAATATCTTTGTAAGTAGTAACCTTGCCCTTAGGAATCTTTTCCGTTAATTTATATACACGATTAGCGAAAGTCATAAGAGAAAGAACAAAGAACTAGTATATATTTCTATCTTCTCCGCACAACCCTTCTTCTTAACCCACGCTCTTGAGCAATCTTAGACTCTTCAATCAAATTCTTCACTTTCAAATAATGAGGAATCTCTTTAAACAACAATTCCTTACCAGCACTACCACCAACACTCACAGTAACATCACCAAAACCAAGAAACATACCATTAACATTAGCATTCACCTCAACCAAAACACGAGCAGGGCCATGCAAAGCCCAAAACACTAAAGAAAGCAAAGGAAATAAAGCAATCAAACCAATGAGCAAGAAGATATTCTCTTGAGTAACCCCCTGTTCTTGCACAATATTCAACAAAGTAGCTAAAATTAAAGGATCAAGAGCAGCAATAATATTAGCAATAACAAACAATATACTAAAAAGTATAACGCTCTTTCTATTTCCCTTAGAAAATTCCCACATTCTCTTCGTCAAGAAAACAATGGGATTGTTGCCAAAACCCATGGGAATTAAATAGAAAAGCCTACTCTTTAAAAACCTTTACTTTATTTGTTTATAACGAAAACAATCAGTAGTATGATCATTCACTAAACCAGCACCCTGCATGAAAGCATAACAAATAGTAGAACCAACAAAACGAAAACCACGCTTTTTCATATCCTTACTCATAGCATCAGACTCTTTAGAAGTAGAAGGAATTTGTTTCATAGATTTGAACTTGTTTTTGATAGTAGAATGCTTAGTAAACTGCCAAATATACTTATTAAAAGAACCAAATTCTTTAACAATATCAAAAAAAGCTTGAGCATTAGAAATAGTAGACTCAATTTTTAAACGATTACGAATAATAGAAGCATCCAGCATTAAACGTTCAACATCCTTAGAAGTGAATTTAACAATCTTTTTAGGATTAAAATTATGAAAAGCCTTTTTGAAACCCTCCCTCTTCTTCAAAGTGATCTCCCAACTCAAACCAGCTTGAAAAGAATCCAAAACAAGAAATTCAAACAATTTAAGATCATCACGAACAGGAACACCCCACTCAGTATCATGATATTCAACCATTAAAGGAAGAGAACCAACCCAAGAACAACGAACTTTCATAAAAAGAAAGAATAACAAATACCTTTATAAGTCTATTTACCCAACTTGAGAAGATGGTAGCATACAAACAAAGATGTGCCCTCTGTAAAAACAAATGGGCATTAGTAACCTCGCAAAGACAAAAATTTGTAACCTGCATGGACTGTGAGATGAAAGTAGTAGAACAAGAAGTAGAAGACAAAGAATTCAAAAAATTGTTTCAAATACCAATAGAATGGTACAAAGAAAATTCATTCTTAAGAAGTATAAGATATCAATACGGTAGATGGGGAAGCTTAACGGAAAAGCAAATAGAAGCGTTTAAGAAGACTGTGAAGGAAAAGAAAGAGAAGGGAAAAGAGAAGAAGAAAATTAAAAAGAAATAAATTTATTTTTTTTAAATCGGAAAGATTACGATGTATTTTTTTAACAAATCTTTAAATAGAATTGTATTTGTTTAGTTCTCTATGGAAAAGAATTATCCCCTTGTTTTTGATGATATTATACTAAAACAACTTCAACAAGCAGGCAAAAATGCACTCCTGAGAACTCTTTTATCTAAGATCTTTGATAAAATTGAAGAGCTTGGTCCTCAGGCTGGAGACCTAGTTGATTCTCAACTCTTTATTTATGAGATTAAAATGAAACGTCCACCACTAAGAGTGTACTATAAACACAATAAAGCTACTGATGAAATCTATCTTTTTGAGTATGAAATGAAAACTTCTGAAAAAAAGCAAAAACAAACCATCAGAAAGATCAGAAAAAAGGTTTTAGAACCCTAAATCTGCTCTTGTAAACTTTTTCCCTTGAAGAATTCTTTGTTCAAACTGGAGAAGTCTTTGGTATAATCTTGACTTTCTTAATGTTTTTAATTCTACCTGCATTTCTTCAAATTTTATTTTTGGGATAGTGATTGTTTCCATTTTATCTTGATAAAATCACTCTTTCTTTATATACCTTCCTATGTTCTCTTAAAATCAACTAAAATTCTACTTTAGGAACAGTTTCAGAACCTTCATCACTCTCGAAGTAATCTTTCTTTTCGTAACCCATCATACCAGCAATAATATTACTAGGGAAACGCTTAATTTTAACGTTGAATTTTCTAACAATCTCATTATATCTTTTACGTTCAGTAGCAACACGATTCTCAGTACCCTCTAATTGGGATTGGAGAGCTAAGAAATTCTCATTACTCTTCAATTGAGGATAATTTTCAGCAACTAATAATAATTTAGAAATACCAGAATCTAAACCTTTAGCAGCAGCCAATTTTTCATTACGACTACTAGCACCAGCCCATTGAGAACGGAGTTTAGTAACTTCAAGGAAAATGTCTTTTTCCTGAGCAGCAAAACCCTTAACAGTATTAATCAAATTAGGAATTAAATCAGCTCTTCTTTGATATTGGTTTTCAACCTGAGCCCACTTCTCTTCAACACCATTGTCTAAACCTATAAGAGAGTTATAAGTACCAACAGTCCAAAGGACTAAGATAACCAAAATACCAACAATAATCCAAGGAGTCCAATTTCTCTTCTTTGCCATAGTTTTGAGTTTTTTTAAGAGTTTAAAAATGTATCTCTTACAACTTATCAATCAACTTAGCCAAATCTGACAAAAACAAATGCACAGTAGCAATATTCTCATCAGAAGCAATCACTTTAGGCTTATTGAATTGTTTCAAAATAGAAAAGTCCATCTTGTAGAGTTCTTCAAGTTCATCCAAAAGAGCATTCACACTAGCAATCCTAGATTTCCCCTTTAGGAAAAGTAAACCATTGAACAAAGGAAGGAGAGTAACAACAGTATTTTGGAGAACAAGAACAATATCCTTCTTAGATTTTAGCTGTAAAACAATACGTCTGAAAGTCATCAATTTAGAACGAACTTCAAACTCTAATTCATGACGCACATGCTTCTTGTCAACCTTCAAATCTTTGAAAATATTTTCTCCGTGCAAAACAGTGATAGTGTTCTTTAAATTTAAGAAATCCAAAGGGAAAACATCAACACCATTAACGACTTCCTTTTTAGTTAAAAGCAAAGGATATGTCTTAGACCTTTTGAAAAAACTAGCAACTAAAGGTTTGAGAGATTGTAAATTAGCATAAGTTAAAGACTCAACAACAATAACATAATTACGATCCTTTCTACTATACTCACCAATTAAGATTAAATTATCACCTAAAACTTTTTTAATATCTTCAATAAAATTTTTCATTGTGGAAACTAAGACTTTTCTTACTTAAAAAGCTTGTTATAATTCCGAAGAAACCGAAAGCTTTCCGTCTCTTTTTAAAGATTTAGCTAGCCCAAACAATTCTTACTTCTCAAGTACCCCTATAAAGCATATTAAAAGTTTAAAAAATTAAGATTAAATGGTAAGAGTATTTACAGAAGAACATAAGAGAAATATTAGCATTAAGACTAAAGAGGCTATGCAAAGACCAGAAATTAGACGTAAAGTAGAGAAAACCCAATACAAAAAAGGAAACATTCCTTGGACAACAGGAAGAGGGCACCCACCCGAAGTTAGATTAAAAATAAGTCAAAATACAAAAATTGCTATGCAACGTCCTAAGATTAAAGAAAGAGTAGAAAAGACTCAATTCAAAAAAGGTATTATACCTTGGAATAAAGGAAAGACAAATGTATATACAAAAGATGTCATAGAAAAGATAAGAAATGCTAGATTAAAACAAATATTTCCTCCAAGAGACACAAACATAGAAGTAATGATGCAAGATGAATTGCGAAAAAGAGGCATTAAGTTTGAAAAACATTCAGTTGTATTAGCTAGGTTTCAACCTGATTTAATTTTTGCTAAAGAGAAATTAATTGTATTTTGTGATGGGGACTATTGGCATGCAAACCCTGATTGGTTAGTTAAAAACAACCATGAAATAAATGAAGTGCAAGAGAAAAACATAAAGAGAGATAAAATACAAAATGAATTGTTAATAAAAAATGGTTGGAAGTACCTAAGATTTTGGGAAGTAGACATAAAAACTAATGTTCAATTATGTGTAGATAAAATAGAAGAGGTTTTAAAAAGTGACTAAAACGATCCTCCAAATCCTCCTCCAGAAAATGAACCTCCACCAAATCCTCCTCCGAAGCCTGAAGAACCAAAACCACCGCTACTCATGCCACCCTTAGAATTACCACCAATAAAAATAGGGAAAAACCAAAAACCAGATCTACCTAAAATAATAGAAACAAAAAGTATAATAAAAATAATATTCATAATCAAAGAAAATGTAGATCTAGAAGCAACACCAGCAGAACTTCCATACTTAGAAATAACATCTTCCTCACCATTAATTAAACCACCCATAGCAGCAACAGCATCAAAAACACCTTGATCAAAATTACCCTGCTTAAAATGAGTTTCAATAATTCTAGTACCAATACCAACCTTTTGAGCATCAGTAATATAAGGTTCTAAACCATACCCAACTTCAGCACGATAAACACGATCATCACGAGAAATTAAAAGTAATAAACCATTATCTTTATCCTTTTTTCCAAATTTATTCTTTTCAAAAACAGCAGCAGAAAACTCTTCCTTGCTCATACCTTCTAAAGAAGGAACAGTTAAAACAACAATTTCAGCAGTAGTAGCTTGCTCAATGCTTATAATTAAAGCAGTAATCTGTTTCTCAGCCTCAGGAGACAACATCTCTCCAGCATCAGTAACAGGAGAAGAAAGTTTAGGGATTTCCTGAGCTAGAGCAAGAATAGGGAGTAAAAAAAGAAGTAAAAATATGCTTTTTTTCATGAAAAAAGAGAAGAGAGAAGCCTTTATTACAGTTTCGCTATTTAATAACTTAAGGAACAAGCTCTTGAAGTATTACAACATTTTTATCAGTAGCTATATGCTCAGGATGGATAAATCCTTTATTACTATGATTGAGTGTTCTAGAGATTTGCTTGAAACAAAGATCAACGAATTCAGAACACATATATTTACTATCATCTACATGTCTTGCTTTTCCTGTCATAATACGGAAAGCAATTTTCAATACTTCACCACGATCATAATTTAAATTAAGAAAATCAACTGCAAAACGGATCATGCGACTCATTTCAGTTGCAGTAATCTGTTGTTTATACCTTCCAATGAATATTCTTCCTTTATATTTTTTCTTGGTGTTTTCATAATTGTATAATTAGTGAGAAAGAGGCATAATTCTAATGCCATCATCTTCAACACTCTCAAAAACAAGAATTCTGTTATGCCACTCAAAAACAAAAGCAACATGACTAAAGATAGATTTAGAAAATCTTTTTATTAGTTTACTGATAAAATACTCACCGCTACAAAAAAGTAAATCTCCAGGTTTTATACTCTTTCTAGCTTTTTTATAATGAACTTTTTTAATAGACATATTATTTTAGAGGAGTAGTGTTATTTAAGTACTTTGGAGAAAAACACCGCGACTCTTATGAGACCAAAAAACTAAAAGGAAGAGATTATAGGACTAATACACTTTTTTTCTATGATTGAATTTTAATAAAACAATCTCATTTTCTTCTTTTCTATAAGTATAAATGATCCTAAACGGTTTAACATAAAGACTTCTTTCACCTCTCATATACTTTAGTGGTTTTCCTACTTCTGGATTTTTTATAATCTTTAGAATTTGCTTCTTAAATTTCGTTTTTACTGTATTATCAAGACGTTTGATTTGTTTGGTGAATGTACTAGAAAGTATTACTTTTCTTTCCATAAAAAATCACCATGTTTCCATGTCTTTTAAGAATTCTTTTTCTGTAAATGTTTTAGATTTTCCTTCATCAATTTCTTTCCATATCTTTTGTAGCTCTTCAAGTTCTTTAATCTCTTCTTTAGTTAAGTTTTTTACCTTCTTTAATACAAGAAGATCTCCTTTTTTTGATACTATAAAAGCTTCTCCTACTTCTATATCATCTCTTAATTTCTCTGGTATGACAACTTGTCCTTTAGTACTTAATTTAGTAATTTCCACAAAGTAAGAATATCTTACTTCTTTATAAACTTTATGTTTTTATTTTGGAAAAAATACGCCGCGACCCGG
>CEPX01000224.1_pt1 | contig 32798 bp, 93 predicted proteins | sample 361361 | NCBI WGS metagenome assembly CEPX01 (sample SAMEA2619974, study PRJEB7988) | marine metagenome | biome: marine biome (ENVO:00000447); feature: mesopelagic zone (ENVO:00000213) & marine oxygen minimum zone (ENVO:01000065); material: "saline water (ENVO:00002010), including plankton...
AATCGCCACCGAGGACGTAGCATGGGTCACTGAAGACAACGGCATCACATCCCTCGGGAATAGTGAGCACAGCATCAACTGGCATGATCCTGTCGGTGGACATGAGAAGGCTACCGATGTATGCCTCATCCTCGTCAGCGTGGTCAACTGTAATGTAGATCTCACGTGTGCCCACTGGCAGTGGGACGACACTGATTCCTTGCGTCATACTTCTCAGCTTCGTGACGTCACATGCAGTTTTCGGAATGATGGCCATCTGGCCGCTGTCAACAAAAAGTCCACTCATCATATTCTCCTAACCGTTACGGTTACTTGTTAGTTCAACTTCATCGTCCATGTATCTGACCATGAGAGCAGTGCTTATCTTGTGAAGCTGCTTCATGTCAAATTCAATCTCCTCACCGTCGCCTAGCGTCCTGATGAGTGAGTCACCGGATTCCGTAGTTCTCATGACCACGAATTCCCTCGCCATGTTCTCGCCGGCTGGGATGAGTCCGTAGTGTCCAGGTTGCCATTGCATTATGTCTCCTTGGATAGTGACATCAATATTGTACCACAGCACCAGTGCTATTGCATGTCAGTAGGTAAGGGTTGATGGTTTGTTCCACAGAAGGGACACCTGTGCCAGAGTCGATGCTCTGTCTCAAATCCGCATCGTCTACACTTATAGATCATGCCACCGCCTCCAAATCTTCTTCGAGCCATCGACGAATCCTACCCTGGGGATCCATCATATCAATGACAAATCCATCAATACGCCTCTCGATAGATATAACAACACATACTGGTCGCTCGTATCCGTAAGCCCATTGTGTCTCTTTGGTTCGAACCAGATCATTAACTTGCACTGATCACCTCGACTTCATCGAAACAGAACGTAGTCTCGGCTCCGGTGTCGAGTATCTCTACCCAGACGTGGCCGCCTCCATGACTGTGCTCCTCTTCCTCGTGTACCTCTGTCACTTCGCAGTAGCTTCCGCACTGGTTGACTTTGACAATATCACCGACTTTCATCACGGTAACTTCAGTGCTGGTTGCCATAATGGCTCCTTATGTGCCAATTGTACCACAGCTGCATCAGCATTGCACGCGTGTTACATTCTGACTAAGATGTTCTCTTCATAGGAAGCCTGAACTCTCGACCTGTGTTATCCCTTGCAACCACATTGCTTGGGATTGGGTTTCGCGGCTCGTCGGGTGTCCGCCTCGGAGTCCACTCAGGTGCCCAACCTTCGACATCAATTATCTCCACATTCTGTGATAGTTGTATAGGAAGTTCAGAACCGCTCACATGTATTTTTTTGTTCTTCTCTGTATCCAAAATTGTGAGCCTTGTTCTCTCAAGATCTACGTCCTCTGTACCAGTGAATGTTACGATCACCTGCCCTTCAACTACAAATCTTTCTGCCTGTTCTCCAAGATCAGATTCCTCGCTGGCTCTCTCGATCTCTGGTGCCAGGGCTGCAGATGTACGACTCTGTTCTTGTCTCATCTCCTCTGCCTGAAGGTAATCCGCTAAAGATCCCATCGGTGACGAGACTGCTGGGCTATTCTGAAGCTGATCCATTTCTTGCTCTGTTAGATGATCCTTCTCTCCCGAGGCCAGCATGTTCAAAATATCGAGTGTAGCATCAAGATCTGGATTCTCACCTGCTTCGATGTTTTCTAGCTCTGGATCCCAAGCCATCTCGTAGGGCCCCTCGTAGGTCATGTTCTCGAATTCTATCACCAGCTTGTTTAGCTCTCCCTCTTGCACTGCCTCAAAATACTCTGTTCTTTTAACTGGTACACCTTCCCAGCTAGGAACAGGAGCACCCACAGCAGCAAGCATCTCAGGTGTGAGGTCAGGCAAAGACCATTCTGTTTCTCGTAGAAGCTCCTCGCGTATAAGTTTTCTAAGTTGACTGCGTGTGATCTTCATTGATACTCCCAGTCTATACTTCTAATACAATAAAGTACTTCTCGCCTTCCTTCATGAAGAAAAATGTCTGGATTCGAGAGAAGCCTTTCTCTCTGCCTTTCTCTACTTGAAGCTCCTTGAATGCAGGATTGTCAAGGGCCTGGTGATCCTCTCTTCGCAAGACAAAGAACCTCCCTGATGCTTTCGGAGGAATGGTCTGGCCATGAACCTCCTTCGGAGTCATGAATGAGTCAAGGAAGCCTGAATTATTGAAGAGGCCTCTGATATCTTCAAAGGTCATATCACTGTAGTCATCTCCCACATTAGTTAGAGGTTGTCGATAACTTTCTGGCAGATCATCCTCATTGAGCCTGCTAAGCTCTTCCTTGATGACACCCAAATATGTGGCTTCGCCCTCCCCATCCTGACCGGTATGAATCTGCCATGCAGCATCGTATCCGAGACCGTAGGCCTCCATGGGATCCATGTATTCGAGATTCTCCGGTGCCATGTGCACTTCTATCTCTTCTCGAATGATTCTTCTAAGTTGACTACGTGTGATTCGCATGATTCCTTTCCTATTAACTGGTGACGTAACGAACAGTGGGTGTGGTGCCAGGAGCCGCTGTGCTAGATTCATCAGCAGAAGTTACACACCAATGACTGAAGCCGGCATCGAACGCGATTCCCTCTGGGAATGCATAACTTCTCTTTACAGATGCAGGACACATCAGCACCAATGATGCCGCTGTTGATCCAGCCGTTGCACTAGTAGCATTGACAATCTTAAAGAAGACGGATCCCCCGTGTCCCGTATTGTCAATCTCCACCATGTACAAGGTGCCTGATGCACCTGTTGTGTTATCAACAGCCGTTCCGGTAGCCGCTGTATCCTGAACCAGTTTTGTGCCTAGTGGGTTGCTTTGATTAGTGACTGTAACTGCCATGAGTTAATGTCCTCCGTTTGTTATAAATAGTGGTCCCATCATCAATGATCTTTAGGTTCTGTCATGTGACGTCTTCGGTCAGCAGACCTCTTGCAAAGAAGTTCTTGATGTCACCGCGTGTGAATGACTCTTCCATCGTTCGACCTCTGCCCATTCCGATGTGTGGGGGGAACTCTTCACCCTCCTCAGGTGTTCGCATTCTTTCTTCTTCAGCTGCGGCCTCAGCAGCGGCGATGTTCGCGACGTCAAGGTCTGTCTGCATTTGATCACGCCTCTCATCTTCGATATCCTTTGCCCAGCCCTCTTCTTCTTCCTCTTGCATTTCCAAGTCTTTGGTCAAACGGTCATGCATGTCCTCAAGTTCTGGGACAGTCATTTTGCTAAAGTCTAAAAATCGAGGACGAATACCGTGAACATATTTATACAAATCCCAAATAGCCTCAGATAGTGCGCTGTGCAATTCTTCAGGAGGAATGGGTCTTTCATGCTCAAGGGTATCTGGCTCCTCCTCAGCTTCTAGTCGGCGACTAATCGCGTCTAGCTCTTCGCTATCTGACGTCCCGTCTCCGTCTGAGTCAACCTCACGAAGGAATCCTGTCATCTCCTCAGCAATGATACTTCTAAGCTCGTCGAGTGTGATGCGCATACTATATTCCCTCTACAGTATATCTATTCAGAATCGGGTGAGAGTTCACGTCACAGTTACACTAGAGTGAGAAGCTCTCACCACATCCGCATGTGTTACCTGCCATCGGGTTGTGGAACACGAATCCCTTTCCGTCAAGGCCAGCCTCGTGATCCAACGTGATGCCTGATAGATACACTGTGCTCTTGCGATCAAGGAACGTTCGGAAGCCCTCGAACTCGAGAACTGTGTCACCATCCCTCTCCTCTGTGAAGGCAAGCACGTATGAGAGACCGGAGCAGCCGCCACCCTTGATCGCGAGCCGAAGTCCGACATCAGCATTCTCTTCGTCAGCAAGGAGTTTCCTCACCTGCTCCTCAGCTGCATCAGTTATGTTGATCAGTTGATTCATCGTCATCATCATTATACACAGCGACCATCACAGTGAATAACTATCGTTGTGTTGAGGAGAATCACAGCTGTGACTCCACATTTTCTATCGCATCCAGCGACTCGAGAATTATGATCCTCACGTCGTTTCTCTCGAGCACAGACTTCATCTTGTGCCTCGCAGCGTCAGTCCAGTATCCCTTCACCTCTATGTACAGGTCGTGATCTGGAAGGTAGAAGTCTGGGATGTACACTCTCTTTCTCCGACCTCGCGTCAGATACCCAAGCCTCAGTGACCTGTCACGGACCCATCGTATCTTCAGATCATCCAGCTTTCTAGCGAGCGCAGCCTCCCAGGTGCTATCCATGCTCACCTTCCTGCCATCTAATGTCTCATAGATAGACTGCTTGCTCCATAGCTTTCTTTTTCTCCGCGCCACGGCTGGCCCCTCACGGAGATATATATTCAGGGCTGGTTGTACCAGGCGCTCTCAAGCTCTTCAAATGTTGGTATGGGCATGCCGTTCAGCCTGTCCCTGTGGGTGAGTTCCACAAAATTGTTTCCAATATTGGCTGTCTCTCCTCTCTGGGCTGGTCGAGCAGCGAATGCCGGAGTCGCCGGCACTTGAGAGCCCCAGTCGGCTGGAAAGCCGGGACTAATGATGACACGAGAAACCGGCATGTCATTCACCCTGAGTCCCATCTCTTGTCGATAAATATCCATGGCTGCCGCAGGAATACCGTATAGCTCACGTCCAATTTGCCATATCGGATAGTCATCTGGAATCACAGCCTTCTCCCATGTTAATCCCTCTAGTGTAACTGTTGCACCGTAAGGAGCCTCTTCATCAGGAGCAAGCTGTTGGCTACTGAGATCACGAGCTGCAACCCTGATCATCTCCATGCTGTCGGGTTCATCACTGGGAAGGTGGCGAGCAGCAATCTCCCACGCACCTTCCAACTCTATCACAGCGCCTATCGCCCGCTTACCGCTCTCAGGTGCGGACACGACCATCACATTAGGAGCCTGCTGCCCGTCCTTCGTGTATGTGTACGGGTCACCAGCACTCTGGACCTCACCCAGCTCATCATTTCTGTCAGGATGGATGTAGTACCACTCACGACCGTGGCCGCCTGTCTGCGAATACCTTCCCCAGTCGAATTCAACCTGCCCTGTGAGAACTGGTTCAGCAGACATGCCAAGATCAGATCCGGCGTGATACATCTGAGCGACCTCATGTAGCTCTCTCGAGAGCTCCTCTCTTATTATCTGTCTGAGATTATCACGTGTGATCTTCATTAATACCAGTCCGAGTATCCCATCTCATCCATTAAGCCATCATAGAATTTTGAAAGAGCAGCCGCCACCATGGAAATTTTATCCGGATCCTCAGCTATGAACTCCTCGATCCATTCTCGCTCTTGTCCCAGCGAACCTGTCTCTTCATCACCCTTGAGGAATTTCTTCTTCTCTTCCGCTCTCTCTGCGTTATACTTAGCCCTATCCACCCTCTCCATCTCCTGCTCGTAGTGAGGATCGAAGTCGTAACGATATTCATCCTCTTCCTCTTCCATCCCAGCGGCGATGTCCTCGAGCTCTTCTTTGTCTGACCTCCCGTCTCCGTCCGAGTCAGCCTCATGAAGAACTGCTGATAGCTCTTCCTTGATGATGCTTCTTAGCTGTTGTCTGGATACCTTCATCATCGCAAATCCATTTGAATTTGCATTCTGGCGTATTCGCCACCGTGGAGTGACGTCTCAATCTCTTCTATCACTTCAGCAATGGCAGCTGAGAGTCCTGTGTCCAGATCCTGTTGAGCATAAGTTACCTGCTGTTGCCACTCTTCTTCAGTTGAGTAACCATCGAACATGGCCGGATCATTCTCGTAGAGCTTTATCATTTCTCTCCCGAATGCATCGGAAACGCTTTTTGCAGCCTGTGCTTCAGCGGTCTCGAGTTCCGGTGAGCTGATCTGTGTGTCCCCTTCAAGAGCATCAGTGAATGGAGAAGGATCGCTCTCAGGACGTCCCTCTTCCGCTGCCCAAAGGTCCTCGGGACCTCCCTGGCGGATCTGCTCGATTATGATCTCCCTAAGTGTCTCACGTGTGATTCTCATGCTTCCCTCTCCAAGTCCTGTGCTGAGGACGTAATCACCGTCCTCGTGCATTGAGATCTCACTGTGCCCGCTCAGGTGGCTCGCGAGATCAAAATCCTCAGGAACTGCGACACCTTCGAGGGCGGCCTGCAGATCGGAGAAGCTTGCAGCTCCTCCCTCATCAGATAGCTTTCCCTTAAGAATTTCATCTATCGCCTCGGAGCTAACGAATTCAGACTCCTGTTCCGTCAGCAATCCTTCAACCTGCTCGATTATGATCTCCCTAAGTGTCTCACGTGTGATTCTCATCGTGCACTCCTGTTCACTGATATAACTATTCAGCGTCACACGTTAGTTCACGACGTTAATGGAGCACCCAGCCTTGTCTCCTCAGTCAGCTGGAATCTCTCACCCCTCAGCGTGAACGAGCTGCAGTTCTTCAGGCGCTCCGAGTTCAACCTCGGATCCAAGCAGCACCGCCACATGAGCCTCCGCTCGAGACCCGCGATGACACGCTTATGCTCCGTGGAACTCGTGTCACCCGTAGGAACAGCCAGCCACGTGACCCTCATGTCCAGCACCTTTCCAGAGGCCTCAGCGCCGTCCCTTGCGTGTCCCGCCTTGATGAGCGACTGGACAAGGCGAGCGAGGTGAGGCGATCCTGGGATCGGCTCCCGATGCTCGACATGGCTCACCATCCTCTCGTGTAGTGACCTGCCGTGCGTCTTACCCACATACACAACACCTTCCTCGTCGGTAAGCACGTAGATACCCACTGGGGATAGGCCAGACGTTGCCAGACAGCTTAGTTCACGCACAGTCATGTCACCTAAACACGGGGACTTCCTTGCCCTCTGGAGTAGTTTTTCGTGTATCTCGCCCAGCCTTAGCTGAGACCACTCTTCAAATTTCCATACTTGTCTCATTGATCACCTCCATGTCATCTTCTCTCACAACCATGAATTCAATACCACTTATCCCACGATCTCCCATCATGACAAAGAGCACCTCGTCGGGCGGCGGGTACTGTTCTGTGATGATTCCGATAGTTCTCTGATTGGGTGGCAGATTTTCATACTCACCATGATAATATCTCTGTTCTGTCCTGAATCTCACGATGTCACCCACTTTCATCCTCAATCCTTGAGATCAGCCTTTCAAGATACCACCTCGCCTTCCTGAGATCCTCTAACGGCTCGTCCTTGTGTCTGTGTCTCGCAACGTACTTTATCACGTTGCCCTCACAAAAGTTGAGATCCCAGTCCTCAATGGCTGCGATCACCTCTATCTTTCCCTGATTGTAGTGATCGGGATGGTCGACCATCTCCTTATCTTTTTCCTTATTCATCGACAACCTCCAGTGAGTTTTCTGCAACACACATGGTCTTTCCGCTTGACATCAGAATTGTCACACGTCTTCCGAATACACTCTTCCACTCCTCTCGTTTTTTCGGCCAGTTGTGGCTATTGTCATCAATTGAGATCACAATACCAAGTGACTTATTGATGTTGACCACCCTGGAGCTTCCCACCACCTCGAATAGTCTACAGCTCTGTCTAACGATATCACCCACCTTCATCTTTCTTCCTGCTACAAAGTTCGCAGCCATGCTTGTCAATTAGTCTAACTAGTTTCATGTGCATCTCCCACTCATCACTCAAGGTCTCCATCGTAGATGGGAGGCACAGCTTCCACAAAACATGACGGTGGGGGTCCGATCTTAGCATACGCCGGCGGTCTTGTCTCTGGATGTCGGTCAACCCACATAGTCATGGCAATATCAAGTGACTGTGCCCATCCTCCGTTGCTGTCAATTCTCTCCTGCTTTGACCAACCAAGCAGATAGTCAATGTAGTCATTAAGTTGTTTATCAGTCATTGATACTCTCCAATTCTTCTCTAGCATACCAGGCAAGTGATCTACCGTTGGACATCACAAGATAGTGAGCAGGACTCCAGTCACTAGTTTTGATGACATCTTGCTTCTTGATAATGATACCTGCCTCAAATTCTGGTTCTGACTGTAGGGCAGCTGATACAAGATCACCGCTTGGCACGTGTCTAACAACGTCTCCTACATTCATGACAAGACCTCCGGATTGATAATGTTGACCCACTCCCAGCCTGTCATACCGTCAAACCAAAGGACGAAGACGGAATTGTCGGATTCATCAACCTTAAGCACAAGGCCTATCAAACCCTCCGCACATTTAAAGAGATCACCGACATTCATTGCGACACCAGCTGGTTGCCCGTGAAGCACAGTATCTCACCTTCACAAAGAACCCAGTACAGTGCAAGTCCGGGATTCGATCTAGCAAGATAAGATCTCTTTGCAACTAGTGAAATGATCCCGAACATCCCTTGTTGCGCACAATTGCGAAACATTACCAGATCACCGACCTTCACTGATCACCTCACAATCGCACTTGTCAACATCATACTCACCATCTGCAAAGAGAACCGAGACGACCGAAGAAGAGATTGCCCAAGATGGACACGGGCTCACGTGAGTAATGATACCGATTTGCTTGCTGGCGGGAAGTCTTCCAAGTTCGTTGCCGTGGAAGTCATGTACTACCAAATCACCGACTTTCACTGATCACCTCAGTTCTTGTTTGAAGAATCCAACCAATGCTACCATCGTTCCATTGAACCTCGACAATCCTTTCTGGAGCACGACCTGGACGTGTCACGGGTCCCATGGTCCCGGCATACATGTCAAATCCAAGTACGAGTCCTGTTTCTCTATTGTCCCCCTGCGGAAGATCAGAAATTTTTATCAGATCACCGACTTTCATTCACAGTCTCTAGCATTTTTCTCATTACGAAATATGGTCCTGTCCCACACGAGAACATGACAACAGCATCGTTCCACACGTCACATGTGGGATCCGGATCCCGCGACCAACCTCGAGGCTTGAAGTCAATGACTATTGCGTAACCATTCTCCTTGAATGATTCATCGTCTACCTGTCTAACCAGATCACCGACTTTCACTGATAACTCTCAAGCTTTTTCTATTAACGTTTTCGCACAAACTGTTATCAGTCCACATAACTTGAATAGTGTAGGTGCTACTGGTATCCTTGATGACCAGAGCCTTCCGACGCTGGCCGGGTTGGATATATCCATACCTTAGCTCTACCAAATCACCGACATTCATGAGGCTTCTCCGCGACATTTCAATTATACTATTGTTCTATACATTTTTACATGAAACAAGAAGCTAATCCTCACTGATCACCTCAAGTATAGAATAACAGACGTACCTGATTCCCTGTCTTGAAAGAACTGGAAACGTTGTGCCCCTGAGGATGTCATTTAGTAGCACGCCGTAGAACGTCTCCTTTGACCACACCCACTTCACAAGGTTACCTGTCATCACTGATCACCTCCAGTCCTCGCCAGCCATCAGATTCAAGCCACACACCAACATGAGCACCGTGCTGGGTCACCCAATAAATTCTGTATTGACTAGGAAGATCATCAGGATGCTTGAATATGATTCCCTTCCAGTCTGCGCAATAATTGTATCCAGGCATGCTAGAATGTTCTTTAGTGTACCTGACTAGATCACCGACTTTCACTGATCACCTCCATTTGAAATGTTGGAACAGAATACACGTAATTATCGAACATCACCTTGGATCTGTGAAGAGGATGAGCCTCCTCATTCGGACCTGAAAAGAACTTCCAGCCATCAACTGGGCCCAGAAATATTCCGACAGTGATGTCTCGTGGTGGGCAGATAAAAACAAGATCACCGACTTTCATTGATCACCACCAAGTCATAGTCCCAAACATTATTCCCAATCTTCCCATCGCGCCACAAGACACTGAACACATCATTGTTCATAGCTAGAGGGTCATGTACTTTCTCAAGAAGAACGCCAATCATATTCTCACGCTTGTGAGCGAGAGCATGTTTTACCAGATCACCGACTTTCACTGATCACCTCTCCTCTAAAAACTTTTGCAAGGATGTGTGTCCTCTTTTCATCTATTGCTTTTTGCCGTCTGTGATGACCATCAAGAATATATTCAAATTCTCCATCTTTTTCTACCACGATAATCGGGAAAGATAAATCTGCAATTTGTTTCTTGTGCCCTTCAATAATCACGCTCGGTACATGAGCCAGGACGTCGATTTTTAATGAAACAACGGGTTCATCTTGCAATTCCACCAGAATATCTTGAATCGCTGTTCGATTCCCACTTTCATCTTCCCAATAGGTTTTCTGCCAATCACCGACTTTCACAGATCACCTCCACAACGTTACGAAACTACCGAACTCTCTATCAAATGTATAGAGAAGCCCCTCGTAGTCTGTTAGTCTCATCTCTGCCAGAATGCATTCCGTCTTGAAGTCTGAGTTCCCTAGCTGTCTCGAAAGATTATCGGCTAGTGCCAAAAGATGATATGCGTTTCCTTCTGATCCTGTCAAATCAATCTCAATAGGTCCACTGGGCTTGTCTTTCTTTGATCTAATCATTAATCATCTCCATTCCTTCTTCATCTTCTCGGACTTCACAGAGTGTTCCGTCAGTCAAGAGCACATCAAAAATGCGAACTCCATCGTAGTTCGGACTCATCACGTGAGAGTTCACGATGAGGCCTTGCATATCTGTCTTCTCCCAACTATCTGTTTGGAGATACCACCACCATTGAATTAGATCACCGATCTTCATTGAGGACCTCTAAGGCTAGCCAGTTAACAGGAATAATCACTCCATCTACCAGCACATCTACGAAAGATCTATTAACACCATGGCGAAGCTCGCTCACTACAATGCCATTGGTTCCCTCGTCCTTGAGGATCCGCCCGTTTTTCCAGCGCACCAGATCACCGACTTTCATGAACCACCTCTATTTGAGCTCTTGCCCATTCTTTATACTGGCCCTTGTGGAATACTCGTACGCCTAGTGTGTTGGCAGGTATCTGCACGACAAGTGCCATCCCTTCTTCAGTGTACTGAGGATACTGAAGTCCTTCACGAAACTTAACTAAATCACCGACTTTCATGTGATGACCTCGATTCCGGCTTCATTGGTTCGAATACCACGATCCGGTATACCGTCTTCGTAGAGGATTGTACAGAACTCTCCTGTCTCAGATACCTCTACGACCAAGCCATGCTGGCCATAGTGGGAATCATAAATCAAGTCACCGACTTTCACTGAACACCTCAAAATAATCTGCGTGTGCAGGATAAGGGCGATTGTGAAGCTGAATATAATCTCCATTTGCTCGGGGCTCCTCGATGCTCACAACAATACCCAAAGCAGGCCCAGGCGATCTGCCATGATACTCTGCGATCTCCCTAAGTTCCCGCTGATGTTGAGGCTTCATCTGCACCAGGTCACCGACTTTCATTGATAGCCTCCAGATCCCTTATCCGATACAACCGATCGTCACGGTGTGTCGTGTGGCTAGGACTCCATAGAACACTTGCCATACCTCCTGGGTGAACACCAGCACAATTTATGAGCTTAAGTATGACTCCGACCTCGTCCCAGCGCCCATCGAAACGATGTCTCACAAGATCACCGACTTTCATCAATGAACTCCACATTTGGGAAGTGATTAAGATAAGAACTGTGCTCACGCGTGATCTTCCCGTCTCTCCAGTAGATCTTTGCGACAACACGACCGTTGATGGGATCACTGCAACTGATCACAATTCCTGGATTAGCATACCGGCTATTGACCTCACCAAGGATCCAAGCGTCAGAATAGAAGCTTACTAGATCACCGACTTTCACTTACCACCTCCAAGTATTTGCTAAATTCTGTACATACTTCATTGAGGGTTGGCCAATAGATCTTGACATCTTTCCTCCCAACATATGCACCAGTCTCCATGACAACGCCCAAATAGAGATCGTCGTAATCAGGGTTTGGACTATACTTTACCAAGTCACCCGCCTTCACTGATCACCTCAATATAATCCGTGTCGAAGGTGACTACTACACCGTCGACGAGAACCTCTGTCAGAATCATAGTTTCGTCTTCTGTGCCCGTGTCGACATCCTCTCGTTGTTCTGCCCACGGTTGAGCAACTATAACGCCCTGTACAGTGTTTCTAGTCCAGGGCGGGCTACACTTTATCAGATCACCGACTTTCACTGATTACCTCATACTGATAAAAGCTATCTAGCGGCCAGGTTTCGATACCTCGATTCGTCATCACAGTCGCGACCCTTTGTTTCTTGTAGCCGGTGTTGATACTAATCAGCAAGCCAGCCATCCAGTTTCGCTGGTAATGTTCGTCAACCACCATTCTAATCATATCACCGACTTTCACTGATAACCTCCAGATGCCATTCCCCACACCACTCTTCATGGGTAGCCCAAAAAACGCGCATAAATTGGCTGTCTCGCTGGGATATTGCTACAATAACGCCAAACTGCTCTGATATTTTCTTGTAAACTAGATCACCGACTTTCACTGATCACCTCAATCTCATTTTCAAGTGCACTATCAATTTCATCATCTTCATAAAGAACTTCCCAAAGTGTTGATTTTGAGCCGCCGGTCTTTAGCCATCCAATGATGATTCCTTTCAAACCATTTGCAGAATCGTATACCAGATCACCGACTTTCACTGATCACCTCATCAATCTCAACAAGATTCTCAAGAGGAACCCAGTGTCTGCCAAGCTCATTCATGACGAGCGCAACTTCAATGTCTTCCATTTCTGCAGCACCGTATCCAGACGCACAGTCGATAGCTGTCTCAATGACAAGCACAGGTGTAACATCTGTGTGGCCGTCACAATGCAATACAAGATCACCGACTTTCACTGGACACCTCCAGGTAGTTAGAACCCAGCACAATTATCTTATCACTAGTCATCACAACAAAACCGTCTTGGTTGCTAAACAAATCCCGCGATTCAACAATAACGCCGACCTTGCCTAGACAAATGGGAATTCCGTTTCCATACACTTTTACTTCCGATCTCACAATTGTTACCAGATCACCGACTTTCATGCCATCACCTCAAGTCGAGTAGCAGCAAAGCCCACGATCCTTCCGTCTGACATCATTACATCGACAGTAGAACAGACCGGATTTTTGCTCTCGCCCCAGTACTTAATTCCCTTACCTGTCTCAAAGTCACCAATGACGACGACATACTCGTGCCACCACCCCTGACCAGGTACTCCATACCCACCCGAATAATCCGAGTTTCCAACGTGTGCCTTTGCCAGATCACCGACTTTCATTGATAACCTCCAGTTCATCGAGATCGTATTGGGCAATCTCACCGAGGATCATGACCTTTGCTTCGGGAATGTAAAGACGTTTTCCAAAGGAAACGATCATACCAACTTGGCCCTGCGCTTCTTCCCAGACCACTGGCTCCTCCTCATTGATTCGTACAATGTCACCGACTTTCATTGAGCACCATCAGATCATTTGTATTAGCTTCAGCGATTTCCCCATCACTCCAGAGAACATCTACCACTCTTCCCACATGTGGTGGTCGCTGTGGTGAGTGATCCTTAATCACAACACCGGTGGATGACATATCTGGATCATCTTGAAAGACTACGACGTAGCGCACCAGATCACCGACATTCACTGATCACCTTCCTCAACATTGTACTCATCTCGACCGTATACACCGTCCCGAGTATGGCTTCTCCATCTCCACAGTGCTCCAGCTTCAGTCGACACACCCAGTTGATAACCTCCCGGACCATGTGGTCCTACTTCAACAAGCTCCTCAGCCTGACACTGTGCTTCTTCTGGACTATCAGCCTCGATTTGAAAAACCGTGTGACTAAAACGAACCCGGGTTACTGTTACTTCATGCGATGCCATTTGTAATCCCTTCAATACGCTAATCATACCACAGCACAGATAATCTTGCATGAATCTTATGCTTCGCTGATCACCTTGAAGCTGCATTCTTTAATATGATATGACAGTTCGAAGCCGTCGTCTTGATAGCTCCAGTCATCCGAATCAAAAAATCTACAGTATTCACCGTCAATCCATGAGCAAACAAGGACCTCTTCCTTCATGGGCCAGAATACAAGATCACCCACTTTCATCAATAACCTCCATGTCTGCTATCTTTTCTAGACACGTGCCCTCAGGCCAGAGAACACGGACCCAACGATACTTGCCAGTCTTAACCCAATCTTTCGTCTTAACAATCTCAAGGGCAAGCCCAGGTTGAGAATAGCCTCGTCGCATCCTTACAAGGTCACCTGCTTTCATTTATCAACTCAAGCATGTCTGGCAACTCAATGCCCAATGTCTTATTTGACCACATCACTCTTAAGAGATCACCGTTAATTTCTACAACGATACCAGTCAGAGCTTCCATCCCTGCAACTTCTTTTCGAAACTTTACCAGGTCACCGATTCTCATTGACATCTCTCTTTCTCTGCCTGGCGGAGCCTCCACAGACAATTGACTTCTGCCTGCATGACCTTCTGATTCAGCACGACAACTGCGGTCTCTAACTCCATATTCCTTTCAAACAACTCAGCACATGCCTCGTCAACATCCTCAAGGTTGCCAATTGTCGTCTGGTGATCCTCTCTCATTCTGGTCACTTCTGTAGTGTGTTCTCGATTGATCTGCAAGACCTCATCCCTATGACACTGTGACGTGAAGAATCCTGTCATGATGGAACCCAGTAGAATTCCAGAAACATAATTGCTAAATCTCATTTACTATCTCCAATTCATCCTCATGGAACCACTGTTCGGATTCAGGCAGTGTAGGCATATATGTCAGCACTGCAATTCCAGGTATTTCACCTGGGGGAGGCAAGGTTGGCTTAGTCTCCAAGACGGTTCCAAAAACATCCAGAGGCACCTGTCGCCCAGATACCATCTGACGTGCCCGCCACATAATCAAATCACCGACTTTCACTGATTACCTCAAATGAGCCAGGAGAGAGTGGATGTATAATCTGAGAAAACATCACTTCCCAAAAATGTCCACTGTCATGAATTCTTAGCAACACACCAACGCGGCCTTCAATCTTATGTTTCATAGGTACTACACAACCGCTCTTATCGATTCCCCGAGACCCTGGCTGCCACGTGCATCGAACTAGATCACCAGCTCTAGGATCACTTGCTTTCACAGTTTCTCCGATGTCCTGTTCCTGTACGTTTCAAATGTGAGACCTGAGGACTTATAATCACTATAGAACTCGCGACGAGTTAGAGGTGAAACGTCATCAGACGGATTCCAGTATCTGCTATCGAAATCACTGTAGGATATGGGCACAGCTGATTGAAGATGACACAGATCGCACAAGCACCACATATGCGTCATGCGAAACTCTACCCATTTATCTGACCCACAAATTCTGCAATACACAACAGCATCCCTTACATTACTATTTTAACAAATATGTGTCACATTTGCACGCGCTTAACTCTATTCTGCTTGGGTCTCACACATAATCTCCCACTGTCCATCATCATGCTGAACAAGCAGCCTGACTTCGTTCTCAAGCACCAGCTTACTCCAGAGATCTGGTGATGCTATGTGTGGAGACTTTCCTGTCAGTTTCTCAAACCATTTGTGACGTGCCATTCCGCCAAAGACAGAAGTCGGCCTTGGTAAGAACACACACTCTTCTGTCTCAATAAACTCTGTCTTTCTGTATTTCACTGTTCTTCATCCAAATACTCGCATCGCCACCATGCCGATGGATACGTCATCATCCCACGGTTAGATAATACGATCGGACCGTCATCTGAATAATCATATGTGATATAGATACCCAGCTTACGAATCGCTTTGAAGTCTTCATGCTTACTCTTATCAAGGCCGGATGGAGAGAGCTGAACAAGATCACCTGACTTCACAAATCACCTCTACCCATGTTCCAATATTATTCTCGTTAGGCATCACAATAGGCTGACTATGACAATTGCTAGTCACGACTACACAAGGCAAACAGCTTGGATCCCAGTCATCATCCCACGGTTCGTTACGAATCTCCGTAACAATGCCAATGCGCCAATAGTCGTCACTTGGCACTATGCGACCTCTATTAGCAGCACACTCATCGTAATCAAAGAACTTAACCAAGTCACCGACGTTTATCATTGTTCAGCTCATCCTTCTTCCCAGACTTTGTCACATCTTCAGCTCGAACTCTAACCAGCTTTCCTGCGTATAGGACAGTTGCTATCTTTTCCCATGTATGATATTCCACAAGCAAGCCTATCATCCACTGCCTATTATCAACATGAGCCTGACCTCCAGTCATGCCTGCATAGTTGATAGGCGATGGGTCCCTAAATCGCACCATGTCACCTGCTTTCATGGAATGCTTTCTCCATCTCTAATAATCTCAAATTCTCCCAGATGATTATGCACATTGATACTTGAATAGCCATGCTCTGATCGATAGTCACGAGGAGCGACACCACCAGGCCATGTAACAAAAACGCTAGAATTTCCGTGTTTATCTTTCTTGATCTCATGTACAATCCCTGGAAATTTCTTACCAGATGAACTGCATGTTTTGATGATCAAATCACCGACCTGTGGGTTTCTAGACAGTGATCTCATTCATCACCTTGACATCTCCTCTCGCGAAGTCAAACATGTCAAGCCTCCATTCGCCGCAGTCAAACATGACATTCCAGCTACGTTGCGGAGCAGGAGACAGGATGATACCAATTCTATTAGAGTTGCCGGTGCAGAAGAAACACGAGCACTTGATATCGAAGTCCATCATTGGGTCACAGTCCACGACCCTCACCAAGTCACCGACTTTCATGATACTCTTCTGGAATTGGTTCAGGATGAATGTGTTCGAGCCATGCTACGTGCATCGTACCATTGCTCATAACATGCCCGATCTTTCGAGCAGGAACGAGTGGATAAGTTATCAACTCTCCAGGATTGTCTTCGATTAAAATAAGCAAACCCACATCGGTTTCCCGACCCCGGCCTGTTGCGAATCTCACGAAATCACCGACTTTCACAAATCACCTCTACTTCATCCTGAGTGACGATCTCTGTTTCTCCCTCACACCACAGAATACTAATTCCACTAGGCACGACCTCCTCACCCCACAGATTCACATCTGTCTTAAGAATGATTCCATACGTAAAATCCGTCCCATCAATGCTTTTAACAAGATCACCGACTTTCATGTCTAGCTCTCTTCAATTAAAGAACCTGCTTCAATCTCACTATCACCATTGAGGTTTCGCATTTGCTTCTCTCTATCTGAGCACTGCATGCAAATGAGAGACACATCAAATAGCGACATCGTGTGATGTTCACACTCAATGCCACAGACCTGGCACTTCCCTGTCCACTTTCTAACCTGATTCACGATAGTGTCCTTTCATCTTTGTTATATCAAAAAAATGTACTGCAAGATCGCAAAGAGTGATAGTAAAATTAACAGATCCAAAAGACGCTTTGTTCTTATTCTCACCCTACAAGCCCGTTTTTCTTTGCAAGCCACAGCGGAAGAAAGACAGAAACTGTCTCCGCTTTTTTGCTTTTCTCAAGAGCCGGTACCTGTGAAATTGGCACCCAAAACTCCTTGGCATTTGTCAGCCTAATCAACGCTGCTCGAGCACTCTTCGCCTTGACAACAGCGACAACGGGATATCCTGACTCCTTCCGATCAGTTTCAATCGCCTTTGTCCACTTAGAGTCACTAGGCTTAGGATCAACCACCTCGACATTGTTAGTCACGGGATAGTGCTTCTGCCCGTACTCATCCAGGATGATGACCTTTTCAGTGCCCCAGTTATTTGTAAAACGCCCAAGAACAATTCCCTCAGTGTCGACAGGAACACGTCGATCCTTCCGACCACGACCTGACTTAACAACCTTCACAAGTTTTCCCTTGTCTGGTGTCCAGCGAGAATTCTCAAGCGAGATATCTCTTTCAAGAAGCTCAATCTTTTTTTGCAGATCATTGATCTCTGTCATCTCAGCTTCTGTATAATTCGGGTACCACGCCGAGGCTCTGTTGCGATCATACTTAGAGTTTCGAGGAAGGAGTCCTGAGAGCTCACGAGTCTCACTGGTGCAATTCTCTTCAGGACAATCGCCATACTCAGCATAGCATCCGCTCATGCTGTCAAGTGTATCCCAAATAACAATCCACCCTCGCCCGCAACAGGTATTGCAGCCGCTGGCTTCCTCAAAGCGTTTCTCGTCACGTTCTTTGACGAGGATCTTAATGTCTTGCATCTGATGCCAGAGCAAGCTCTTTTTTTCTTTAAGCGATTCTGTCTGATTTGTGGGAGCCATGTTATTTCCTTTCACCTATATTCTACAACACTAATTGCTATTTTACACGCTACCACAAGGTCAGATATTTTAGCCACCACGTCATAATATTCCCATCAGGCATCAGCACATTTGCTGTTCTATCTCCGCATGTAATCACAATTCCCGGCCTGCTGTGATAGCGAGCAAGCTTGGGAATGTACGAAACAGTATGAATCTTTACAAGCTTTCCTGGGTGAAGACTACTCATTTAATCTGCCCATAGGTGCAAGAAATTCTATCATCTCCTCTGTCATGTTTCCATCCTCCCAGAGAATGTTAGCTACTGGATAATCGTCTCTATCATCATCTATAATAGTTATTATGTCAATTTCAAGTATGATTCCGCATGAGTCTGGAAATGCGATATGTCTCACAAGATCACCAGTCTTCACGGAATCACATCAGTTCCTACTCCAATGCCAGCACGAATCATCAGAAGCATTAATGTTGAGCCTATCATCATAGAACACGCTGCAAGTACAGTCAGCTTGAATCTCTCTGTCACACACTTCTCATCGATAAACCAATGGATGAATGGAAAATTTAAGATGGGTAGAAAGAAGCCGAGAAATGCCTGCAAAATGATCCAGTCATGAACAATTGCATATGAGTACCAGTTTGCCCAAAAGTCAATGATCACGCCTGATAAGCTTTCTCGATACATATTTGTGATCATTCATCCACTCCCAAGCTGCATCACCCAATGAGCTTAGTGCTCTTTTGATGCGTCTCATCTTTTCATTTCCTATTGCTTACAGAAACTTCAATGATGTTGGTATCATGCCAATTAGCTACCTAAGCTCCTGCAGCAACGTGGTGTCACTATCCTATTACGATTACCTATCAATAAGAATAGACTTAGTCTCACCTGAAAAGGTCTGCAACCATATCGGCAATCCATCGGGACCTGCTGTGATTCCTGTCTCAAGATTGTAAATCCCAAGACCGCCCCAACCTTCAACAGTATTTTGTAGAACATCTGCTGGAAGACTGACCACACCATCATCTGAGAATTTACACATCATCAAGTCACCCTCTGAGAAAGTTCCTGTGAGATAGACATCATCTCCATCAGAGCCTGAGTAATCAACAATCAGTGTTCCGCTGCTCCAGACAACTTCTCCATTATCATTGAATGTCGTCTGCTCAGGAATGACAAGCACATTGCTTTCGTCCCAGGAACCGAAGTAGCTACTCGCATCTCCAGAGGCACTGACATCAAGAAATTCTCCTGACGCAAATTCAGGTCTCTCAGTTTCAACACCGTCGGAACCTAGTGTATGTGACTCCCAGTTGTAGAATGGAAGACCATTCTGCTCACTTCTGTATGCCCTATATGATCTTGATCCGTTATCTACCTCAAGCCAGCTTCCAACTGACTTACTGTTTGATGGAATTCCTGGAACTGCACTCTCTGGAAACTGCGCTGTGACCTCTTCCGCTGAACCGTACCAGCATTCATTCCTGGCCAAAGCGTCCCAAGGATCCTCACAAAATACAGGATCACCTTGTGGATCCCAGAATACAGCAGAAAAATGGTCGGCATCCTTTGAGGGAGATCCAGCTTCCACTGCAGAGTTTATATTCTCAATTGTCACAGATCCTGCAATTCTGCAAACATCAATCTGTAAATCTGGTAGTGGCTGACACTCACTTGCACTTGAGGTGGAGCCATCAATAAAAAATGAACCGTCTGTTGCCTGCCAGTTCTGGCCTCCGACAAATGTAGTTCCCTTAAGAAGAACACTGTCACCAGCGAATACACTACAGTTATAATAGCCATCATCATCAGTTGTCGTTACAGATGTTGTCTGACCTCCGGAGCATGTGACCTGTGCTCCTCTGACTGGGAATTCAAGAAAGTCCACAACTCTCCCTGACGCACAGGTCGGAACAAAACCTTGATCACAGTTCCACCATGAGAAGTGGCTGGCCTGGAATTTAAAGAAAAGCTGGTGGTCTACGTCCTCCACTATTTGACCTGCACTCTCCTCAATCCACAATCCATGGTCTGGACTGAATGACCATGCAGGTTGTTCATCTCCGTCTGAGAGTGTTCTTTCGTCAGGAAGTTCACCGTTAAAGATGGGAATCGTCACATCAACAAGAACCTCATCACTCAGAGTCAGAAGCTTTCCATCGTCACTATACAGTGTTATATCAACCATTCCGTATGAAACAAGCTGAGTCATAACACGCTCGTCATTTCCAGGTTCACTGTCTGGCTTGAATGCAAGTGCTGCAAGATCACCAGGCGTTCCTGTTCTACTTTCATGCGGATTAACATATGTGACCTCAGCAGTCACCTGACCTGCAAAACTTGATCCATACGCATCAATAACAGCATTTGCTGGAAACTCTGCGATAACATCGTTGACCTGAACTGTGCCGCCTGTGGATCCGGCAAACTGTCCTGATCCATCTATCTCAAGCAAAGTGACGTTTGAAGTAACTGTCTCCCACGACGAGAGTGTCGTGCTTGTATAATTCTTTGCAAATCCCCTCTTGGAGAATTCAATAACAATATCCCTATCTGGATACACATAATCGAAAACATAAGATCCTGTCTCGTCTGTTGTCGTTAGTTGGCTTTGAGCACGAACATCTGCACCGTCAATTGGTTCTCCTGTCTCTGAGACTACAACACCTGCGATTCTTCCTCGAGGAGCCTCAACTGTTGGAGTTGAGGAATCATTTTCTTCGACATCCTGAGAAGGACATCCCACTAAAAGTAATGTAAAACACATTAAAAATCTAAACACTTAATTAACCCATCCTTTGTAAGCAACTGTAAAGGTTAGCTAAAGTATACAGGGTAAACTATAAATGTTCAGTCTTTAAAATTATATTTGATTGATAACGTTGAGCGTTTTAATGTCTCGCCAGCCACACCAAGAATGCTCATTCATGGGCCAATAGACTTTCACAAATGAAACTCCTGATACCTCTAGAACAATTCCATATGCACATCCCGCACATTCCTGGACAAGATCTCCAGGTTTCATGACTCAGGCCTCTGGTTCTCCACAACGAATTTCTGTGACACCGTCTACGCGCTCAAAGTGAAAAAAGTCTCCCTCACCTATATCACACGGAAAAAATTCTATCGGAATCACCATTGTCAGGATCTCTTCATCAGTTGTGACTTCAGCTGTTACGTAGTCATCGCCAACGTAATCTACAACTCCAAGCAAAAGAAGTGACAGCGCAAATATGTGTCCTCTCATTTCTCACCCACACATCGCCTTATCTTTCCAATAGTTGAAAGACTCGCAAAGCGCATATTCAAACTCCTCTGCAGTCATCATAGTATCTGTGCCACCGTCAGATCCAAAGTGATTATGCATAAGTGTTTCAGGGGCAATTGGGGTCGGACCAGCCTCAGGCGATGCATTGATTGAGATGATCTCGTAGTTTTCAGGATGTGCTGGCAAATCATTGTCGCCATCTTCAGCTAGTAAACAGGATTCATAAACAACGATCTCCGCACTCTTAGCTGGAATCTTTTCACGTCTCATTGCACTGATAAACTTCCTTGGATGCTCACCTTCTTTTCTTGCAGCATACCCACCAAGCAGTGCATCTCTATTCTTGAGAGACACAACACCAGAATAGAATCCGCTTTCTGGAACAGGTACCAGCCAGACACCGCTTCGGTCACCCTGGATTCTACCTTCCCAATTCTCTTCGACTAGCGAGATTAATTTGTCAAAGCTTCCAAGAAAGTGTGAAAATCTGCTATCAGAAGTCTGCCTCTGGACAAATTTATTTACTGTGATTGTCATAATTTCCTCTAATCAGAAACTATATCATCGCTTTTTGCAATGTACACGTGTCACCTGCTTCTTTTAAGCGCTGAAATTGACGAGTTCATTGGCAGGCCGCTGTGGTGATACTTCACACCTGGGATCCTGCGGCCTGTTCTTTTGAACGGATTGCGCCTGTTTGTTGCTGTCTTCCGTCTCGGAACGACCTGTCCTGTCTCTTCAAGCAGTTTGTAACGACATGCTCTTGCAACAGCAGCTCTCTCACCTCGAGACCACAAACCATCTGCGATGCTTCCTGCTCCTGTGATCTTGAAGATCGGCTCTCCCTTGTAGATAACTGTGGTGGCATTGAATTCACGGCCGTCACAGGTTCCTTCCGCAGCCCAATGAAGATCATCGACTCCGGTTCTTTCAAGCATCGAAATGTTGACATCACAAGACATACTCAGCATCTCCCTACATAATTTCCGATGATAAGACATTCCGAATACATGCCACGAATAATTTTGAGTGCAGCATGCTGATTGGGTGCGCTAACACGAACCTCTACATCTCCCCACTCCGTTCTAACCGTTGCCTTCCACTGTTTCATGGTTGCCTCCTATGCAACCCTATTGTACCTCATCTTCTATTTTTTTGCACGTGCTTAGCCTTTGCACGGTTTAGCTTACTCTGACCACCCTTAGGAGGATCCTCTGTTATTGTGGCAACCAAGACAACCCTGTGTGATCCTGTGAATTCATCCATCACACTAGCAGCAGGACCTTCATCATTTGTCGGATAGAAGCAAATGATTTGTCCAAACACTATGTTACCCTGCTGTGTCTTGCACCAGATCTTCTGACCTAGCTTAAAGCCGCAGAGTTCATCAGGATTAGTTCCAGCCGACAACCTCTACCTCAATTGCAGGAATCAATAGATATCTTGCAGATGCCCTGACGAGAACTCTATTATGTTCATCCATATCACAGGCGACTGGAGTAACTTCCGATCCTCTTCGTGTCTTAACCATTTGATGTGTGTCAGCATCGAGAAACCAATCCCAGCCTGAACCACTTATCACATGGCAAGGCATATTAATCATGTTAACTACCTCTTCCTCACTAATAAACTCATCTAACCATTCAGTGTCATCTAACACCACAGTGACTTCGTCTCCCATGACATACCTCCTATGTCTATATTAAATATACTAGACACGTTGTGAGATAAGAAAAGGGGCTAAATCAACATTCCTTTATCATTAAATCCTGAAGGGATGGAAACATTAAATCCTCTACTCTTAAGAAACATCAGGATTGCTGCAGCATCAATTGCATTGGCATCAAGCTTCTCTTGTAGGTATTCTGCTGAAAGCGTATCACCGGGCCACGTGATTACTGTGCCACCTGTTCCTCCCAGCCTAAGCCAACAGAGAACAAATCTACCGTCTGAATCCTTCCCAAGCAACAGATCATAGTTGCTTCCAGTCTCTGAATAATCCCAGCTGAATCTATCCATGTCGTCTCCTTACAACAAATAGATAATACAGCTTCAAGGCCTATCTGTTCACTGTGTCCTACTTACCAGCTCGTATTCCAGATAGTCAAATACAGAATTAAGATCATCAGCGATCACAGCAATCTTGCTCTGCATCCACTCAGGCAGATCATCTGAATCTTGTAGCATGCCATGCAGCTGTGTGGAATCCTGTGCTATTTGAAACAGCTGACTCTTTGTCATGTGTCCTTCATAGCTACCATAGTCCATATCTCTTCCTGTGCTGTGATGATCATGTCCTGGACAGCCTCCTCCAGCTTGACATGCAGAACACTTGCTCTCAGCACTCCCACAGGCCTCCTGAATTATGTCGCTTACGACTGATCGAAGTTGTGCAGATGTTATCAACATTAATAGTCTTCTTCTCTGGCGAGTGCGGTCCTCGACCTTATCATTGACAAGGCCGAATCAAACGCTTCTTCTAACCAATGCTCTTCAATGTCAGGCATCTGAGCTCTGGCTTCTTCGAAAAATACAAACCATGCGTCGGTGATGGCAGCTGGTAGATCTGATGTCATGATGGCGTTAAATGCCAGATTAATTGCAGGGCCCCCAGTGAACTCACTCTTCTCCTCTTTATCTATCTTTGCGAGGTAACCTTCTGGATCAGGTGCCTCAACCTCAGCTCCAACCTCAGGTTGCTCATTTAATAGAGAGTTAACCTCTTCCTTGATGATTCTTCTTAATTGTGCTGCTGTCAGATTCATGCTATCTTCCTTGAAAGAGTTGATCACAGGAATAACTATTTGATTTCAACTGTATTTATTGCGGCTGATGACATGTACGATGATGAGCACCTAACATTCTAACTGGTGGATGCATGGCAGGTCTTTCCTTAAGATTCTGGACCTCATCACTCAATGTCTTGACCCTTGCCTCAAGATCGTCAACTCTCATGTTCGCGTCATGATGTGCGAATCCTGCAAGCAACAATGCTATTATGCTCAAAATTAGTGGTACTTTGTTAGGTTTATTCATTTTTTATCCATTTTATTTGTATTATTTTCAGCATGACTTTCATTCAAGCGTTCCATGAATATCTGTGCTGTTCTTTTCTTTATGGCTGTTCCTAAACATATATCTGTTCCTATGATGAAAATACCCCACGGTCTTTCGTATGTTGTCTTTCTAACCTCATATAACAGTTTGTTCTTAGCCATAACAGATCTAATTATCTCACAGCGTGATATTTAATATCGAAGGTGTCATTGGCACTTTCACTACCCATTAAGGGTAAATCCATTAAAAAGGAGAAAGACAAATGGAACTACTTGAAAAAGCCGGAGGATGGCTTAGCCAGGTTACAGGAGTCGCAGTTGGTCTTCTTGCACTTGCTGTTGTTTTGCAAGTGCTTTTTGGCGCACCTGTCCCATTCTTCCCAGTTGATGTGGTTGGCAATGTCATCGGCGTTGTCGGTCAGCTTGGAAGTGAGGGGCTCGTTGGCCTCGTTGCAGCGTGGGTTCTGCTAACAGTATTGAGCAAACGTTCCGAGTGATATCAGAGCGCCAATAGAACCCTGGGGCTCCGATTCTATCGGAGCCCCTTCTTGTATCACTTGATGGAATCAATCTTCTCAATCCACCCACTAAGAAAAACTTCTACTTTTCCTTCTGATGTAAGAACCTTATACACATTTGACTTGCCCATATGTTCGCCTGCCTTGCCAATTCCTTTTACCTGGAAGTCTTCAACTATGACACCTGTCGTGCCTTTATTCTTATACTGATGTAACGGCCTGATTAGCCTAACAAGATCACCCACCTTCATTTAATCATTTCGACGGATGTCTTTATCTCCTCGTCAAATTCTGTCCTAAGCCTGATGAGTGGGTTGAAGCTACCCTTCTTTCTATCTAGTATTAACGAGCCCTGCGGCCTTACAAGCTGGCCCTCGATCTCGAGGTCCTCGAAATCAATCTCAGTGATGTCTCTATAGATAACTTGCCTATCTCTGCCTACGTCAATCTCATCATCAGCAAGTGTAGATGAGAACGATGTGATGAATAGGAGGACAGAGACTTCAATCAAAAATCGCATTTTTACACCTCACATCATCATATCGATGTGAGGAACGCTAGTTAACCTTTATTCTTTTGCCCTGCTGGAAGCATCTCATTCTCTTTGTTCTTTGAGAATCTCTGTTCATCAAGACAATTAAGCAATTCATCACTAGGGCCATGAGGCCACCAGGGTGCATCAATCTCATTGATGATTCTTATGATCATCAATACAGACTCCCTTGAGAGTTTGAGCTTCACCTATCATTCCTAAAGCATACGAATGTCGGGAAACGAAGTGACCCATCAGGTGTGACCTCCTGATATCTTATCTCAACAATACGACCGATGAATGAATCAGGGTCTGACCAGATCTCGTCACGTAGCTCATCTGTGAACCCTGAACCTACGCTCACCTTCACACCATTGAATGTCACTTCAACTGATCCCAGTTTACCTACATGCTTACCTGTGCCTTCCTCTAGTGCCTCTATCTCAAGATCAACATCATGGAAGAGCTTTAGCTTCATCACCTCATATCCACGACCGAACTTGTAAGGTGCATCAAGGTCCTTTACCATTGCTCCCTCGAAACCAGAGTCTATGAAGATCTTATGCAATACTTCAATCTTATCCTTATCAGCCTCAATCTCCCATCGAGTCACTTTCCTGATGTACTTGTGATTAACATTTTTTAATCTTGCTTGCAACTCTTCTCCACGATCTCTACAAGACATAACAGTCACACTGTCTAGCCACTCATCAATCGGAAGAAAGTCAAACAGAGATAGATATGTTTTCGATGTATCTACATCATCCTTTCTATATGCCTGACGCATTAGAGATGTGAAATCCTCTCCCATCAATTCACCATCATAACAGCCATCGCCTAGCTTTGACAACTCCTTGCCGATAGTCAAATCAAAGTTCGTTATAAGCTTTCCTGATCTTGCGAAGAGCTGTGCTTCATTATTACGAACAACAGCGAAGCATCTGATTCCATCGAGCTTTGGTTCCACAGCTACAGTTTCCTTTCCTTCTATCCTCTTCTCATCAAACTTTTGTGCAAGAGCGACATCAAACGTCGGGACGAGACCTGGAAAGACCTTGTTCACTGTCTTGATTGATGCACCTATTGCAAGATGCTTCTTAAGCACTCTTCGCATCCACCTCTCTTCCTCTGCCTCAGCACATGAAAAGACTGTATGCATCGCTCCAACCGCTGCATTTCCACTGAGCTGCCTTGAAGCACATGCATCAGCTACATCGAAAAAAGCATTCCAGCGATCTTCTTCTGTACTTCCAATATTTCTATCAGATGTCTTTGGAACCTTAACGATATTAAATGGTGTGAATGAATCGAGTCCATACTTAAGCACCCTCTTGAGGAGGGGATTATTAGCATTGTCCTCTAGAATCTTCTTTTTTGCATTAGACCCTGGAACAGACTTTATGTCATTCAAAATATCAACAATCATCTTTTATTCCAATATGCGGGGGGAGTTATCCCCCCGCAAAGTACATTATGACATGCTAACTCGGCTGACCTCCATGAAGCCAGTCTCACGAAGTGCGAGGAAGAAGATGTGTCCAGCTCCGCCGAATCGATTCTTCTCAACCTGCAGAACCCTACAGCCCATCAAGTCTTCATCCTTCCGCTCAACATCAAGAGTGACGAGAGCATCAACCATGTGCTTCAGAACATTAGCACCGGCCATCTTTCCATCCTTTGTGACCTGACCAATGATAACTGCGTTACAGAAGTGCTCCTTGCAGTAGTCGGTGATCATAGACATCGAACGTTGTGCGGTCTTTGAGTTGGTCTGATGATCACCATACTTGCCGTCATTGAGACACTGAAGGCTGTCCACAATGAGAAAGAAAGGCTTCTTTGGATTCTTAGCACGTAGCTCATCACAATTCTCTAGAAGCTGTGGTACCATAGTCTCCTGACCTGCATTAAAGCCACTTCGTAGACGAAGGCGCTCAACAGTCATCTTGAGTTGAAACAAGGATTCCTCGGCAGTGTTGAAGAGAACCTCTGCGCCGTGAGCTGTCAATGAATTTGCCAGTTCAAGCATCAAGGTTGTCTTACCAGCACCTGGGGTGCCAGTAAAGAGAGTCACTGCAGAAGGAGTAAATCCACGACCACCTAGAGCATCATCAAAATACTCAAGGCCTGAGCGATGTCTCTTACGAAGTTCCTTGGGAACCTCGACGTCTAGAATGTTAGTTCCAAGAGGAACATCACCAATGTTTGTATTAAGTCTCATTTTACTTTGTGTCCTTTTTTTTGGGTTTAACCATTGCTAACTGCAATCCTATTGTACCTTTATTTTGCTTTTTTTGCATGAAATGCGTAGCTTCTGAAGCTCAAATCATATATCGCTCGGAACCCACGCTTCAGCAACCTGTCAGCAGTTTTTGTGATGTCCTTTCTTCTGTGACGAGGGCCTTCATTTAGTTCGAACCAGCCCTTATCATACAGAACGAAGTGATCTACTGGACTCTTACCTTCGTGATAAAGCTCACGATTGTAGAGTGCAATGCACATACATCTCTTATCCCATGCTGTCCACGACGCCATACATTAATCTTATCAGATGCTTCGCATCATTTACACAGAATTGTTACCTGATTGATTCCATTTGAACAACAATGTCGCCGGGAGATGGATCAAACAACAGACGAGAACCAGGAAGAAGTACCCAACAACGTCGCTTGACTGATGGACCTGGGTTGGCTGCCTCACCGTCTGTCAGGATGATATGGCCATCAAACCCTGCACCCTTTTCACGGATGTGTTTCTCAACTGCATGAAATGAAGTCCCACCGTATCGTGTTCTGGTAGGTGGATTCTTCTGTCCCCTACGCCACCGAATCTCACTCTTCTCATCAACTGTTGTATCAAAGTTGAATACAGAGAAGCTAGTGATACGACCAAGCTGATTCAGGGCTCCAAAGAACATCTCGATCTCATCACTTCCAACAGATCCTGACTGGTCAATATAGATCACAACTGATGCACTGTGTCCCCTACGAGTACCAGGGTGGATATAAGGATACTTGCGGTTGATCTTCTTCAACGTCCGAGATCGATTAGCACGTTGGCTGCGTCCGCAGAAGTTGTGTAGAACCTTCTTCCAATCCACAGAATTGTTGACCAACGACCTGAGAACCTCACGTGTGCTACCCGAGACAGAACCCCACTGGCCCGTCCTATCACACCTTCTGACGGCTTCACCAACTGCCTGACGGATCTTAGCATCAGCGACCTGGCGGTCTTCATCAGATAGATCTCCCCAGCCATCATGATCATCAGCAGGTCCCGGTGTTCCACCCTGACCCGGCTGTCCATCACCACCTTTACCATCATCACTACCATTCTCGATGGTGTCAGAAACCTCTTTATTCTGCTTTAGAATCTCCATGTACTTCTCTGAAGCCATGCAGGGTTCTAGCGACTCAATCAGCTCTGACACCTTCTGCCACTTTTCAAGAAGCTTCGGATCCTCGATCTTACTAAGATCAAGCGGCTTTCCTGGTCGAAGACCGCCTTCAGGAAGTTCACTTTCAGGAATGAGAGAGTTAATAGCGAGATCAGTCGCCCAGTTCCACAGCATGTGTGGATCCTGCTTTCTTCCTGTGCAGTGCTTGAAGATAAGGTGGTAGCACTCATGCTTTAGCAATCCTCTCACTTCAAGTGTAGCAAGCTTTGCAACAAAGCTCGGATTCCAGAAAAGCTGGAACGTTCCATCCCTAACAGTTACACCTGCTGTTGGAATAGTGCTAGTTTTCGTCTTCGAGACATTTCTCAGAACATGACTGAAGAATGGTTCATGAAGAAGAAGATTAACGAGGTGATGATCAAGATTAAAGTTTGAGATCTGTTCCGCAGTTGCATCTGAAGCAACTGGAAGATCTACTGATGTTCCGCTTGTCTGGGCGTTTGCCATATCATTTATCTCCTGATACGCTTATTGTACCACTGGTTGTAGCTGATTGCATGTATACTAGGTGCATTGGACGTACTACAACCCGACGGGCATCACAGTCACTTGAACCAGCGATCACGAGATCAACAGATTCTGCAAGACCCAGCGACGTAATCACACCCAGCCTTCTGTGATATCTATTCCCTAGTAGTGAGATCATTACGAGGTCTCCCTCCTTGGGAGACCTCTTGCTGCCCTGATAGCAGCTTATCATACCTTCTGAGAAGCTGTTACAGTCTCAACGACCAGCATTCCAATGAACTTATGAACGGCTCGAATGTTTGGAACGTTGTTTGTATCCATCACAGAGTTAAAGAAACTAACAACCATTTCACCGGGAAGCTCACGGACGAAGTCACAGGCGTTCTTAGCCTGACTAGCACTCCACTCATTCTCCTTGCAGTGATTAATCAGCTTCTCAATCAAAGCGTTATGCTTATCAGGGGTAAGCTTTTCAATCTGCTTTGCATTCTTCTTCCAGCTGTTCAGGATGTCCTCAGCTGAAATCTGAATCTCGTAATCCTCAATGAACGTCTTGAATGCAATTGATGCCTCAGTTCCAAGAAATCCGAGCGACAGCGCGTAGAACCCATCAGGAAGACCTCGGCCGGCGAGATCCTTTGGAATCCACTCAGCAGACATCAGTGCATTATTCAGCTTCTCATACGAGCGAGGAGTTGGATAGATCTTGCCAGGCTCGATTGCTCCTTTATGTCGGAGATGAGCAGGATGATGCCGAACGAAATCAATGACAACAGGATCAATGCCATTGTCATCTGCCCAGGAAAGCCAGTCACTTGTCTCAGGTTCCAGATCAACAACCCAGAATCTGTCAAGCAATGCAGGATCCATCTCATTAACCTGATAGTCCGATGATGCATTAACTGCACAGAAGATTCGGGTTTCAGGATGCAGCTTATGACCGTTCAACTCACGATCAAGAACCAGCTGAAAAGCACATTGCATAACTTCTTGAGTTGCCCTGTTAGGCTCATCGAGAAAGAGAGCAACAGGCTCTCGGCATGCACGAAGCAACCAATCAACAGGAGCGAATCGGGTGACACCGTCTACCAGTTCTGGCAAGCCAATGATATCTCCTTCTGTCATCTGTGCCAGTCTGCGGTCGATGAGAGGAAGTCCAACGGTACCGTCAGAAAGTACGATATCTTCGGCAATTTGCCGAAAGATGAGTGACTTACCGATTCCATGAGGACCTCTCACCAGAACAGATTGTCCTGCTGGAAGCTTGCTAACAACTTTGATAAAAGTCTTGATATCCACAACTTATTCCTTTTGTTTGTTGCCTGTCTCTATTATATCAATCATTGCGCTTTGTTGCACGTGCGCTAGTATGTTTCTGAACCCTTTCTAGCCTTGCAGCTCTGCATGCATCTGTGCCTGTGGGTGTCATGATCATGAATACTCCATCACCCAGATCATCAATGATGATACCCCATGTTCCGTTACTCTTTACAAGATCACCCATTCGGAAGGACCACGTTCTTTTCCGCGTCTTGACCTCTCCGGAAAATTGCACACCTCGCATTGCCTGCTTAGCGTGCTTTTTGTGCTTCTTGGAAATCTTCACTGGTACCTCCTATACAAATCATACCACAGAGACTTGTCAATTACACGTCAGATTCCGTTTGATAGAAACCAAAGCAAACCTGCGGCAACTGCACCTGAAACCAGGCAACCAACAAGGAAAAGATAAAAATCCTCACGATTAATTCTTAATCTAATCTTCGGAATTCTAAGCTTTTTCCAGAATTTTTTACCAGATTTTTGTGCTGATAGCAAGGCAACTTTTTCTTCTATGTCACTTAGTAAAAATTGTAAGTACTGTAACTCACTTGTGTTGCCAGCCACACTACTCTTCAATGAACTGATTGAATGTGAGATACCCTCAAGACGTTCATCACATTGTATTTTATCACCTGCTTGTTTTCTTGCTAGGCCATTGACATTCTCATCAACCTCATCACGAAGACAGCTGAGTGCGTCGTGAATCTTTTTTTCACTATCAGCATATCTTTGCTTTGCTCTGGAGACCGCACTATCAAGCTCTGAAGCACCTAGCTCTTTCAAAACATTAAGAAGTGATGATATGTCACCCATATGATTAACTATTCTGGTGACATAAAATCATCCGGATAATGCTCTAGCCCCGCGAACTAACTCAATGGAATAGTGTATTTTTATTGTGCGCTCGATGACACACGTGTCTGGGCGCTCGATGACACACGCGTCTGGGCGCTCGATGGGAAAAGTGATCACAGCCCTAAAGCTTCGTTAACCCATCCGAGAACTGTATTCTCATTCCAGCCATTGATTCCGTGTGTTAGGAACATCTCATCATCAATCACTACAAGTGTAGGCCAGGAGCTGATAGGATATCCGCTATGACCATTCATGTCAATAAGGGCTCTTGATCCAGCAAGAACGGGCGATGATGTCATGCCATAGTATGATGACCATTCCTGAATCTCTGTCTCCTCAACAGAGTCTCTTCCTGCATCTTCAATAAGTACAGTCACCCAAAGAAAATCATAACCCCTATTTGTGTACTTGTCCTGGATATCTTGAACGTCTGGTGCGATATTCTTGCACACGGCGCACCACATTGTAGAAAAATCGATCACCATCGTTTTTCCATAATTCTCGTATAAGGACCACTGATCGCCGTTCTGATCTGTTAGTGTAAAATCACATGGGTGACTACCAGGCCACTGATCACAATCTGTCCATGTTATCGGAGACTCATCAGGAGATGAGTCTTCTTCCTCCTGAGTCACGTCAGAATCAAAATTGCCAATGCTGACATCTGTTCCTGGTAATAATGACTCAGGTAGCTCAACAGAGCTTGTTGTCTCCTCCTCATCTTGTGAAGGATTTTTTGTATCTTGTCCGTCTCCTGCAGGGTAGCAAGAGAGAAGGCTAGCTATAAGCAATACACAGTTGAACATTTATTCTCCCAATTAAAGATAATCGGAAGTAGATAAAGATAAATGCTAGTTTCTTATTTTTTTTTCTTTCTTCTAATTACGTTTCCTGTTCTCTTCTGCTCGCCTGATCTCTTATTGACTCGCTTTATGATTTGATAATCATAGATGTAACTCTCAGTGTCTGAGAGATTTTGATTTTTTTCATAGGGTACTCCTGCCGCTATCAGTGAATCTATATCCTCCTTTCTAACAAGTACACCTGAATAGACACCCTTGCACCTAGTGTCTATACTTGTAATC
>CEPX01197976.1_pt1 | contig 32754 bp, 39 predicted proteins | sample 361361 | NCBI WGS metagenome assembly CEPX01 (sample SAMEA2619974, study PRJEB7988) | marine metagenome | biome: marine biome (ENVO:00000447); feature: mesopelagic zone (ENVO:00000213) & marine oxygen minimum zone (ENVO:01000065); material: "saline water (ENVO:00002010), including plankton...
GGCCGCCATTACTGCACCCGCTTGCCCTACGCTAGCGGCTTGTGACGCCGCGATAGAGGCGGCGCAGGAAACATGGCAGCGCACCTATCTCGGCATGTCCGAGATCGGCAAGCCCTGCGAACGCGCGCTCTGGTATAACTTTCGCTGGGCCCGCCCTGTCCGGTTCGACGCCGCCACTCTCAAGCGGTTCGCCGATGGGCACGCTGGCGAGGCGGTTATCGTGTCGCGGCTCAAGGCGACACCAGGGCTTGAGGTCCACGACCTCGACGCCGACGGCAAGCAATTCGGCTTTCTCGACCTCGGCAACCATTTCGGCGGCCATATGGATGGCGTCATCCTCGGCCTCGTCCAGGCTCCCAAGACCTGGCACGTTCTCGAGATCAAGATCAGCGAGAAGCTGGCCGAACTCGACAAGGCGCGCGGCAAGGTCGGCGAGAAGCACGCGCTGCAGGAATGGAACCCGGTCTATTACGCGCAGGCCGTGCTCTACACGCACTATGCCGCGCTCGACCGGCACTATCTGGTTTGCGGCTCGCCCGGCGCGCGCAAGGCAACCGCTGTCCGCACGAACGCCGACCCCGCGCACGCGGCATGGCTGCGGGTCAAGGCCGAGCGCATCATTTTCGCCGACAGCCCGCCGCCGCGTATCGGCGAGCCCTCGCACTTCGTCTGCCGCTTCTGCGATCACGCCGCCATCTGCCACGAGGGCAAGCCCGCGCGGCGGTCGTGCCGGACCTGCTTGCATGTGACCCCGTGCCGCACCGGTGGCTGGCGCTGCGAGCATCCCGACTTCCCCCACGAGCTCTCGCTGGACGACCAGAAGGCCGGTTGCCCAGCCCACCGCTTCAACCCCGGTCTCGTGCCGGGCGAGCAGATCGACGCCGGGCCGCATGGCGTGACCTACCGCATGGCCGACACGACCGAATGGACCGATCACGGACAGGAGATTGCGCTGTGAATGCGATGAACCACACACCCTTTGCGCTGCCCGTGCGCAGGCAGAATGGCCAGCCTGGCCGCGCCATATCCGCCGACGAGCGGATGAAGATCATTCGCTTGCTGGCGATGAACAACCCGCCGCTGTCGTTCGACCGCATCGCTCGCCTGACCAGGCGCAGCCTCCATAGCATCGGCGATATCGCGCGCGAGACCGGGCACGCCAATTCGATCCAGCGCGCCGTTGCCATGTTCGCGCACGAGTGCGTCAAGGTAAAGCCGGTGAGGCTGCCCGGCTATGCAACCCGGATGCAGCATATCCTGCACGCGCTCAAGCAGATGAGCGGTATCCCGCCGCGCCGGATCGTCGGTATCGAGCGCACACAAGATGTGTGCATCGCCCGGCAAGCTGCGATCCTCGCCGCTACCCGATGCGGCTTGTCCCTTTCGTATATCGGAAGGGCTATGAGCCGTCGCAATCATACGACGATCCTCTACGCGCGCCGCGTCGCCGAGTATCATTACTCGCACGACGCCAACTATCGCACTCTGGTTGACCAGCTGGTCGAGGCAGGTGGGGCGTGATGGACTACGCAACATTCCTCGCCAAGAAGGCGGTTGTCGATCCGATGACAGGCCTTGCAGACGTGCCGGAATTGCCCGCGTGTCTGTTCCCTCACCAGCGCGATATCGTTGCATGGGCGCTTCGCAGAGGCCGTGCCGCACTGTTCGCGGGAACCGGCCTCGGCAAGTCGCTGATGGAGCTCGCTTGGGCGCAGGCCGTCCATCAGTTCACCGGCAAGGATATCCTGCATCTTGCCCCTCTGGCTGTCTCCAACCAGATGAAACGCGAGGCGGACAAGTTCGGCATTGCCGCACAGATCGTCGCCAGTCAGTCCGATTGCGGGCCGGGAACGAACATCACCAATTACCAGAAGCTCGACAAGTTCGACTTGTCGCGGTTCGGCGGTGTCATTCTCGACGAAAGCAGCATCCTCAAATCGACCGATGGAAAATATCGCACGGCGCTGATCGAGGCTTGCCATACCATTCCGTTCCGGCTTGCCGCGACCGCCACCCCAGCGCCCAATGATTTCATGGAGCTGGGCAATCATGCCGAGTTTCTTGGCATCATGTCCTATACCGACATGCTCGCCACCTTCTTTGTGCATGACGGCGGATCAACGCAGAACTGGCGATTGAAGGGCCATGCCGAGCAAGAGTTCTGGAAGTGGATGGCAAGCTGGGCAGTCATGCTCCGCAAGCCGTCCGACCTTGGCTATCCCAATGAAGGCTATGACCTGCCCCCGCTGCACTATCACCAGCATATCGTTAGCGTCGAATATGCCCCGAGCATGGAAACGGGGCTGCTGTTCCCGATCCAGGCCGCGACCTTGCAGGAGCGCATCGCGGCGCGCCGAGATAGCGTGGACGATCGCATCGCCATGGCCGCGGAGATCACCCCGCTCGATCGCCCGTTCGTTTGGTGGTGCAACCTCAACAGCGAGGCGGAAAAGCTGGCCGCGCGCATCCCCGGTTCTGTCAACCTGCATGGCGGTTTGAAGGACACCGAGAAAGAGCGCATTCTGATCGATTTCAGCGATGGCAATATCACTCATTTGATCACCAAGCCTTCGCTCGCAGGGTTCGGGATGAACTGGCAGCACTGCGCGGATACCGGGTTCGTCGGGCTCAATGACAGCTTCGAGCAGTTCTACCAGGCCATTCGCCGCTTCTGGCGTTTTGGTCAAACCAAGCCGGTCAACTGCCACATCATTGCAGCCGAAACCGAAGGCGCAACCGTCGCCAATATCCGGCGCAAGGAAATGGACGCAGACCGCATGGCTGCAGCGATGGTCATGCACATGGCCGACCTGTCCAGCCAGTCTGTGCGCGGCATGGTCCGCGATACCCCGAATTACAATCCGACCGAACCGATCATCCTCCCCCCGTTTCTGGAGAAAGCAGCATGACCATCAAGGCAGTTGAGCAAGTCATTACCCCCGAATATGCAATTTATCAGGGGGATAGTTGCGAGATCATCCGCGCCATTCCGACTGAGAGCATCGGCTATGGCATCCACTCACCTCCGTTCGAGGGGCTCTACAAATTCTCCAACTTCGACCGCGATATCAGCAACAATGACGGGCCGCAGTTCTGGGAACATTATGCTTTTCTGATCCAGGAATTGCTGCGCGTCACCAAGCCGGGGCGCATCCATAGCGTGCACGTGATGCAGTTGCCGACCAGCAAAATCCGCCATGGCCATATCGGAATGCGCGACTTTCGCGGCGAGGTCATCAGGGCCTATGAGGATGCCGGGTGGATCTTCCATAGCGAAGTCTGCATCTGGAAAGATCCGGTAGTCGCGCAGCAGCGCACCAAATCCATTCGCCTGCTGCACAAGCAGATCGTCAAGGATAGCACGATCAGCGGGCAGGGTCTTGCCGATTATGTGGTGTCGTTCCGCAAGCCCGGTGACAACCCCGATCCTGTCGATCAGTGCTTTGACCGCTATTATGGGACCGACGAACCCGATCGCAGCAAGTATACAACCGCGAACGATGGCCGGAACTGGTATTCGATCGAGGTTTGGCAGCGCTACGCCAGCCCGGTTTGGATGGACATCAACCAGACGCGCACGCTGCAATATCGCGGCGGTCGCGACGAAAAGGACGAGCAGCATATCAGCCCGCTGCAGCTCGACGTAATCGAGCGGTGCATCGACCTTTGGAGCAACCCCGGTGATAGCGTCCTGACCCCCTTCCTTGGCATCGGCAGCGAAGTCTATTCAGCTGTCAAGCTGGGCCGGAAAGGCATCGGCGTCGAGCTGAAACCATCCTATTTCGCACAGGCCAAGCGCAACCTTCAAGGCCTGAAGGCAGAACAGGATGGCCTATTCGGTTCATCAGACTGGGCTGCATGATGATCACCCTGCGCGACTATCAGGCCGAGGCGATCGAGGCGGCGTGGCAGTGGATGGGCGAGGGCAAGGGCAATCCCCTGCTCGTCGAGCCAACCGGTTCGGGCAAGGCGTTCATCATCGCCGAGCTATGCCGCCAGGCCTTCGCCATGGACCCCGGCGTGCGGATCATCAACCTCGTCCACACCCGCGAGCTCGTGGCGCAGAACTATGCTGAGCTCATCGGCATCTGGCCGGACGCGCCCGCCGGTATCTGCAGCGCCGGTCTCGGCCGCCGCGACCTGCACTCGCGCCTGCTGTTCGCCTCGATCCAGTCCATATTCCGCAGGGCATATGTCCTGCAGCAATGCGATATGGTCATCATCGACGAGGCGCACCTGATCCCGCGCAAGGCCGATACGATGTATGGCAAGTTCCTCGCCGACCTGCGCACCATCAATCCGCACCTCAAGATCATAGGCCTGACCGCCACCCCGTTCCGGCTCGACAGCGGGATGCTGCACCGTGGCGAGGGAGCGATGTTCGACGGCATTGCCCACGAGACCAGCGTGCTGCGCCTGATCGAGCAGGGCTATCTCTGCCCCCCGCGCACCTGGCGCCAGTCCGCCGAGATCGACACCAGTGGCGTCGGCATCCGCATGGGCGAGTATGTCCAGGGGCAGCTTGAGGCCGCCGCGATGGACGAGCGCACCATCAACAGCATCGCCGACCGCATCGCCGTCGCGGGCGCCGATCGTCTCGGATGGATCGTGTTCGGCGTGTCGATCAAGCACTGCGAGGCACTGGTCGAGGCGCTGCGCGCGCGGGGGTTTACCGGCGCCGGAGTCTATGGCGACACGCCCAAGGCCGAGCGCGACCGACTGCTCGCCGAGTTCAAGGCACGTCGCCTGCGCTTTCTGGTCAGCAAGGAGGTGCTGACAACCGGCTTCAACGCTCGCCATCTTGACCTGATTGCGCTGTGCCGGCCCACCAAATCGACCGGGCTATACGTGCAAATGATCGGCCGCGGCACGCGCACCAGCCCCGAGACCGGCAAGACCGACTGCCTCGTTCTCGACTTCGCTGGCGCGGTCAAGACGCATGGCCCGTTCGACGATCCATTCCTGCCCGGCGACAAGCGCAAGGGTAAGGGCGGCGACGCGCCGTTCAAGGAATGCCCCGAGTGCGAGCTGACATGCGCGACCGCGACCCGCTACTGCCCGGCGTGCGGGCACGAGTTCCCACCGCCCGAGCCCAAGGTGCTGGTCGTGCCGGACGAGAAGCCGGTGCTGTCCGTCCAGACGCTCGAATCCGACTGGCTCGACGTCACGGGCGTCAGCTACGCGCCGCACGCCAAGATCGGCTCGCCCACCTCGCTCCGCGTCACATACCAGGTCGGCCTGACAACGCACCGCGAATGGGTCTGCCTCGAGCATAGCGGCTATGCGCGCACCAAGGCGGAGGGCTGGTGGCTGCGCCGCGCGCCCGCGCCCGTGCCCGCTACCGTCGCCGAGGCGATCGAGCGGCAGGACCAGATCCGCACCCCGTCGCACATCCGCCTGCAGCGCACGGGCAAGTATGACGAGATCGCGGGCTTCCGGTTCGAGCCGATCGGCGGCGCTGCGGAGGCGGCGTGAGAGGCATATGCCCATGCGGGCGCGCGGGACGCGGCTTTGCCTATCGCAGGCCGCACCATCCCGCCGCGCAAACCATCCCGGCCTGCTCCATGGGCCATCTCGACATCATCAGCAGAAGGAAGACGACAATGGCAAAGGAACTCACGATCGAGGAAGGACGCGCGATCATGGCCGCGTCCGAGCGCTGCGGCACCTTTCTCGAGGATATCGGCACGACCGACATGGCAACCATGACCGAGGAGCAGTGGCTGGACTTCCTCGCCCATTGCTACACCACCATCTGCGAGAGCGTCGCAGCCGAGATCGAGCTGTTGAACGACGTGCCGTTCTAGCACGTAGCGCGGCACACCACCCCGCGCGCACCATGCCTGCCCCTACCCTGATACCAAGGCCCGCCAGCCATGACACATTTTCTCGCCGATCATGGCGATACGCTCGCCGATAACGGCTATCCGCTCATCCCGATCAAGCCCGGGGACAAGGTGCCGGGGCACTGGACCGGCTCAGCATGGATCAACATGCCCAAGTGGCAGATGCACGCCCTCGAGCCGCTCTCCCCCGACACGCTCGCCGCATGGCAATCATGGCCCGATTGCGGCATAGGCATCCCCTGCGGCCAGGTCGTCGGCATCGACATCGACGTCATGGACGCCGCCCTTGCCCAGCGCATCGCTGAGCTCGCCCGCATGAAGCTCGGGGACACGCCTGCCTTGCGTATCGGCCAGCATCCCAAGCAGATGCTCGTCTACCACGCGCCCACCCCGTTCCAATCGTTCGAGGTCAAGCCACTGCAGGTGCTGGCCCTCGGCCGCCAGTTCGTCGCCTATGGCATCCATCCCAGCACCGGCAAGCCCTACCACTGGCCCACCGGTTCGCTGCTCGACTGCCCGCTCGACTCGCTCCCCTCGATCACCGAGGCGCAGGCCCGCGCGTGGCTGGCAGAGGCGGTGCGGCTGCTGCCATCGCACATGCGCGCCAAGCCCACCGTCGAGCGCACTGGCAGCAGTGGCAGCGGACAGCACGAGCCGTCCACGCCCGAGGCGGTGCGATCGGCCCTTGCCTATGTCAGCAGCGATTGCGGCCGCGACCAGTGGATCCACATCGGCATGGCCATCAAGGCGGGGCTTGGGGAAGGCGGCTGCGATATCTGGCACGAGTGGTCGGCCCGCGACTATGCCGATTACAACGCCAAGGAGGCGGAGGCACAATGGCGCTCGTTCCGCCCCTCCGGCCCGATCGGCGTCGGAACCCTGTTCGCAGCAGCCCAGGACGGCGGGTGGCCCGGGCCCGGCCCCGGCGAGTTCCTCTACGCCCATGAGAAGGAGGCGGCATCCGGCCCGCCGCGGTTCGACATCAAGTCCATCATCGCAACCGCGCTCGCGCGCCAGGGCGGTGTCCTGCGATCGGAGAACGATGGGGAGTTCGCAGGCGATCTCGAGTTCGAGCCGCAAGAGGTCGAGCAACTGGTGCGCCATACCGTCGCCACCCGTCTCGCCGCCCCGGCACCCGCCGCGCCTCCGGCACGTCGCTCCATGCCGCAATGGCTGGCCGATCTTGCGCCCGGCAACCCCATGCGGAGCTGGATGGAGCATTGCATGGCCTGCTCGCCCAAGCGCCTGCCCATCCTCGCCCTCGCCGCCTGCCTCCCCCTGTTCGGCACGCTCGCCGGGCGCCGCTATGCCGGTCCAACCAACCTGCGCACCAACATCTATACCATCGGCGTCGGCCTCTCCGGCGCGGGCAAGAACCATGCCCTCAAATCGATCGGCGCGACCTTCGCCGCGCTCAACCTGCCCAAACTCATCGGCGGCAGCGAGATCGCATCCGGCGCCGCCATCGTCTCCACGCTCGTCAAGCACCCTTCCGTCTGCTTCGCCATCGACGAGTGCCAGTTCCTGCTCAAGGTGATGAACGACGGTGACCGCGCCGCCTTCAACCAGCAGCAGATCCTCAAGGTGCTCATGGAGGCCTATTCCAGCGCAGGCCTCGCCTATTTCGGCACCGCCTATGCCAACCAGAAGGAAAAGCCGACCGAGGTGATATTCGAGCCGTGCCTCTCCTTCGCCGGTGCCACCACCCCGGACAAAATGTGGGCGTCCTTCTCGAGCGCCAACGCCCGCGACGGCTCCCTCGCCCGCTTCCTCGTGTTCGATGACCCGACTCGGGGCGAGCTGGTGCGCTATCCCGGCCCCGGCATGGACGACATGCCAGACGCGCTCAAGGATGCCATGCTGGCCGTGCACGCGGGCGCAGAGGGGCACGATTACGCACCGCTCGACATGGGCGGCGATCGGGGCGCGAACAGCCACAACGCCTACCGCGTGCCCTATGCCGACCATGCCGCCTCCGACCTTGCCTGGACCATGCGCGTGGAGGCCGATAACCTGATCTACGCAAGCAACCCCGCGCACGCCTCGTTCATCGCACGCCTGGCCGAGAATGCCGCCAAGCTCGCGCTGCTCAAGGCCGTCACCGATTGCCCGCGACGCCCGGCCATCACCTGCGCCGATCTGCACTGGGGCATGGGGATAGCCCGACACTGCCTCGATAACCTGATCGCAGGCGTGGACAAGCATGTCGCCGACAACGAATACGAGCGCGACAGCAAGCGCGTCCAGGCCATCATAGAGGATGCCGGGGCGGCGGGGCTGACCAGAAATCAGCTGACGCGATCAACCCAGTCGATCGATAGCCGCCGCCGCGATGACATCCTACGCTCGCTGGTCGAGGCGGAGCTCATCCGGCTCGACACACACGGCACCGGCCCCGCGCGCAAGTCCGTATATTACGCCCAGTGACCAGCGCATAACCAGCTCCGGTCATATCCCTACCTCACCCCGCCCTAACCCGGCGGGGTTTTTTGTTGCCAAAATGCAACAGCAACTTTCCATTGTTTTGCGTAATAATGTTGCGAGAGGGGCGCTTGCGTCACTTACATCACCTTTACGTCAAGGGGTCAGAATGACGCAAAGTCCCGCAGAAAACTGCCAAAAAACACCCTTACGTCATTACATCATCATATGAGTCTAAGGTTTGGTGTCTCTCGCTCTGTTCTCCCCTCCCTTATATACCCCCCTGTGATGTAATGACGTAAGGGCCAAAACCCTAGGATTCCTGCGGGACTTCACGTCATTTGACGCAATGACGCATCAGTGACGCAAGGACGCGGTTGAAATCCAGGCTCCGATCGGATAAAAACGACATCGACGCGGTGAGGCTCAACACCAAGGCCCGCCATTATGACCGCTATCACCATCGCGCCCATGGTCCCCTCCGACCAGTCCGTCGCGCTCGCCCTCCCCCCCGATACCGACCTCGAAACCTGGCGCGCCATCGGCCAGACCATCGCAGCACAGCACCGCAACACCGGATGGCTCGTCGGCGACTGGCTCAACTTCGGGAAGGCACAGTTCGGCAACCAGGCCGAGATGTTCGCCGTCGAGCTCCTCGGCGAGCCCAAGTCCGTGCGCCAACTCGCCGCCCTCTGCTCCGCTTTCCCCTCCGACCGGCGCAACCCCGCCCTATCACAGCAGCACTATCTCGCCGTCCGCGACCTGCCCGCGCCCGATCGCGAGCGCCTCCTCTCGCAGGCCGAGGCCGAGCGCCTCACGCCCCGCGATCTCAAATACCGCGCCGCTGCACGTAAGGCCGAGATCGCCCCGCCGCTAATTCCGGAGGCCGACCTGGATTATGCCGAGCTCATGGCCATCGTCCGCGCATGGAACCGCGCCAGCAGCGGACCACGCCGCGAGTTCGCAGAGCTCATGTCCGAATCTGACTACGGGATAATCGAAGCATGACCCCCAACACCCGCGTCCCACCCGACTTCCTCGCCGTGTTCAACGCCAAGGGATGGCGCGCCGCAGAGCACCTGTTCGGCGCCCGAACCTCCGTCACCCGCCGCTGGATCGAGCTATGCGGCGGCAAGGACATGCTCACCGAGCGCAAGCGCGAACGCAAGCGGAGGGCGAAGTGAGCCTCACCCCGAAGCAGGAAGCGTTCTGCCAGGCCTATATCGAGACCGGCAACGCATCCGAGGCCTATCGGCGATCCTATTCGGTTGAGCGAATGAAGCCGAACGTCGTTAATGTGAAGGCCTGCCAATTGCTCGCGACGGCTAATATTTCGGTAAGGGTCGCCGAGTTGAAGGCCATGCACGCCGAACGGCACGCCATGACGGTCGACGACATCGCCGAAATGCTCAAGCAGGATCGGCAGTTCGCTCGTGAGATGTCCACGCCTGCTGCAGCCGTATCGGCGACCATGGGGCTGGCGAAGCTCTACGGACACCTGCGCGACAAGGTAGACCATACCAGCAGCGATGGCAGCATGGCGCCCAAGCCCAGCACGATCATCATCAAGGCGGCTGAGGCTTGACGACAGCCACGATCGAGATACCCCCCAAGCTCGTCCCGATCTACGCCCCGCCGCGCGGCTCGGTCCAATACCGCGCAACCTATGGCGGCCGCGGCTCGGCCAAGTCCTTTACCGCTGCCCTCATGGCAGCCGTGTGGGGCTATGCCGAGCCCCTGCGCGTGCTTTGCACCCGCGACCTGCAGGTATCGATCAAGGAGAGCTTTCACGCCGAATTGAAGGCGGCAATCGCGACATACCCCTGGCTCGATGCGCATTACGATGTCGGCGTCGATTATCTGCGCGGGGCGAACGGCACCGAGTTCCTGTTCCGAGGCCTGCGCCACAACAGCGGCGGCATCAAGTCGCTGGCCAAGATCGACCTCACCATCGTCGAAGAGGCCGAGGACGTGCCCGAGGCGTCATGGCTGGCGCTTGAGGCAACCGTGTTCCGCCAACCAAGGTCCGAGCTCTGGTCAATCTGGAATCCCCGCCTTGACGGCTCGCCTGTGGACAAGCGGTTCATCAAGACGCCGCCGCCCAATGCGCTTATCACCGAGATCAACTGGGATGATAACCCGTTTTTCCCTCCCGGCCTTGATGCCCTGCGCCAGCGCGAACAAGAGCGCCTTGACCCGGCGACCTACGCTCATGTTTGGGAAGGCGCTTATCTCACGAACAGCGCAGCGCAGGTGTTCAGCGGCAAATGGCGGGTGCAAAGCTTCGACCCGCAACCCGGGTGGGATGGGCCATATCAGGGCGGCGACTTCGGCTATAGCCAGGATCCGACCGCCGCAGTGCGCTGCTACATCCACGGGGACACGCTCTATGTCAGCCACGAGGCAGGCGGACGCGGTATCGAGCTCGACGCGATCGGCGAAAAGGTATGCACTGATATCCCAGGCTATGACCGCTATGTCAGCCGGTGGGACAGCGCCTCGCCCGGTTCGATCAGCATCCTCACCCGTTCCGGCGTGCCCAAGGCTGTCGCTGCCGTGAAGTGGCAAGGCTCGGTTGATGACGGCATCCGCTTCATGCGATCGTTCCGCGAGATCGTCGTCCACCCGCGCTGCAAGGCGACTATCAACGAGATGCGCCTCTACAGCTACAAGGTCGATCGGCTCACCGGCGATATCCTGCCCGTGCTTGTTGACGCCAATAACCACTATATCGACGCCATCCGCTACAGCATATCCAGCCTCATCAAGGGCTCCCGCTATAACATCCGCGCGCTCGCCTCATAGCCTGCGTCCGTAGGGCGCGGGCCACGCCAGCGCCATTGTCAGCCCATGGGTATCGTGCATCGCATCAGGGACGGTCTCGCCAACGCATTGACCGGCATGGGGCGCACCAGCGACCCGCGCACGGCCAATCGCTACGTCTACGCTCCCAAGACCCGCGAGGATATCAACGCGGCTTATCGCGGCTCGGGCATCATGCGCAAGATCGTCAATGCGCCCGCCGATGACATGATCCGCGAATGGCGCGAGTGGAAGGCCGATGCCGACCAGATCGCCGCTATCGAGGCGGAGGAAGCCCGGCTTGCCATCCTGCACAAGATCCGCAAGGCCGAGGTGCTGCGCGGGCTCGGCGGTGGCGCCATGCTGCTCGGCCTGCCCGGCAATCCCGAGGCTCCCGCCCCCGCATCCGTCGGCCAAGGCGGCCTTGCCTATGTCCATGTGTTCAGCCGGTGGCAGTGCCAGCTTGGCGACGAGGTGACGGACCTTGCCGACCCGCGCTATGGCCAGCCCGCATTCTATCGCCTGTCGAGCAAGAACGGGCAGATGTGGAACGTCCACCCTTCCCGCATCATCCCCTTCCAGGCGCGCCCGCTGCCCAATCTGCTCTCGCTTTCGTGGGAGGACGAGTTCTGGGGCGAGTCCGTGGTCGAGCAAGTGCTCGACGCGGTGGAGAACAGCGACGCGGCCCAATCCGCCTTCGCCTCGCTCATCCAGAAGGCGCACCGCCTCCGCATCGGTGTGCACGGCCTGTCCGAGCTCGTATCGACGCAGGAAGGCGAGCAGATCATGGCCGCCCGGTTCGCCAACCTTGCGCTGTCCGAATCGATCTACAACGCCACGGTCTACGAGCTGGGAAGCGCCGAACAACCCAAAGAACAGGTCGATGACGTCACCTACAACTTCGCGGGCATGAAGGACGTGATGAACGCATTCGGCGAGTTCGTTGCCGCCGTGTCCGACATCCCCGCCACCCGGCTGCTCGGCCGCGCGCCCGAGGGCATGAACGCCAGCGGTGAGAGCCAGCAGAAGGATTGGAACAAGAAGGTCCGCGCGCGCCAGACGATCGAGCTCAAGCCCTGCCTTGACCGGCTCGACCAGTATCTTATCCCCTCGGCCCTGGGCTCTCGCCCGGCGGACATCTGGTATGACTTCGCCCCGCTCGACAACCCGAGCGAGAAGGAGATGGCCGAGTATTTCAAGGTCGGCACCGACGGTATCGAGAAGCTGCAGGCGACGAACACGATCCCCGAGGTCGCGCTGGCCAAGGGCGTGCAATCCTGGATGGTCGAGCATGGCTTCCTGCCCGGCCTCGAGTCCGCGCTGGAGGAGACGCCAGAGGACGAGCGTTATCCCGAGACGCCGGACGACGACGGGACCGACCCGAGTGCAATGCAGGCTCCAGCGGAAGGAGGTGATCCAGCATCTGCCGGTGGCGGGGCCACGCGCCCCGCCCGCCGCGCTGTTAGCGATGTGGTTCTGGATGTAATCAGGGCGGGCAACGGGCCGCTGGTTGACGCGCGTTTCGATGATTGTGAGGACGATCCGAGGATGCCATGCTAAACGCCAGCGAAGAATCAAAGCGCCAGCTCCAAGCCGACTTGGAGCGCTATCGTTCGGAACTCTCAGCCGCTTGCGCTGCCTTCAACGAGCGGTGGAAGGGACACCTAAAGGACTTCCCGCCCAAGGCGCAGGCCCGGATCGCGCACCAGGATTTGCAGCTTGCCCGCGCATGGGCCGATATCGCTACCAGAGACGCCAAGATCGCCGGATTGAAAGCCGAGGTGGCATACCACGAATGGCGTCTCATCCAGCAATGGGCGGACGGGTGCGAGGAACAGGGCGAGGCTTGACCGCACCGGCCTTTTGCCGCACAGTGCGACGGCCCAACGGGTGCTGGTAACACCGCGCTGGGCCTGACCACAATGCGAAAGGACCGCACCATGGCTGACATACCGATAGCCCATGCAATGCTTTGTTGGAATGATGGATTTGATGGCAAAAAGCCATCTTTTGCCATCGTCCGCCACCCTGACGGACTGCACGCCAGCGACCCATATCGTTATTCAGTCGGAGCGTGTTTCGATTATTGGGCTCGTTTGGATGCCAATGAACTCAAGCTGCGGCTTTTGATCGAAAGTTGGCACATCGTCGCCTTCTACAGCGTTCCCGCCCCTCTTGTGCATGAAGGCTTGTTGGCGGTTCCCGAATACCGCGATATGCTGGCCACAGATTGCTTGCCGGAACCTTTTTTACGGCAACGCCTGGATAGGGAGCGCGGATGATGCCCAAGCCGACGACAGTTGCTGATTTCATCAAACAGGTGAACGCGAACTTGGATTCAGTGACGTTTGAAATCTCATATCCAATCGAATTGATCGCCGACAGGGAAACAAGGCGCTATGTTCATTCCTATGGTCTGGGGCCTGTCAAATCACCCGAATTTCAGGCTCTCTGCGAGTTGTGGTCTGATTTTGCCACCGCTGTTGAGACGGAAGCGGCTACAAGAAAAGAATATCTGAACCACGAGATATTCGGAGAAACTCTATACCACATGGGCCGATCGTATTGTGTGGCGGCGCTTTGGTATTTGATCCAGTGGAAACCTGAACGCGTCCGGCCTCTTCTAACATCTGTGGGCAGGCAAATTGAAGGCATGATGGGAGCGGCAGCGGCATGAGCAAGATCACAATCGATATCGGCGATCTAGCCCAAATTTCCGAGCGCGCTTATCGTCGCGGCTTTCAGCAAGGTCATCACGCAGCGCAGCGCGGTGACGAGGTGCGCGATCTGCACGAATGGCGCTACGCTAGCGATACCGAGCAGGCAGTGCCCCCGCAGGCAAAGGATATTCCACAGCATTCTTCTTTGGAACGGTTGCTTATCGAGGAAGACTGGTTTATCCAGAACACATCAGCTGCCCGCTGAGATTTGGAGCCCCGCCCCTTCGCCAAGGGTGCGGGGCTTTTCATTTCTGCCTGCCCGTAAAGGATACAGACGCCCGTCCGCATAATCGCGGCCATGCCCTTCGACCTCCCCGCCATGGCCCGCCGCGCCCGGAACGTCCGGCGCAAGACCATCACCATCCGCGATATCATCCCGCCGCAGATGCTCGCACGCGACCTAGCCCGCACCGCCTACGCCCCGATCGTCGCAGTATGGGAGGACGCCACTCCGCGCATCATGGACGCCTATTCCCTATCGCTCGCGCAGATGACCATGGACAGCCCCGCCGACGTGCAGCGCGAGATCGAGGCGGCCGAGGGGGAGGCGTCGCGGCTCTACCTGCTGCTCGACGCCCGGCTGCGTGACTGGACCTTACGCGTCGAGCGCTGGTTTCGGGGCAAGTGGCGCGGGGCGATCCTGTCCGCAACCGGTGTCGATCTCGGCACGCTGATCGGGCCGGAAGGCGTGCGCGCCTCGCTCGAGACGCACCTCGCCTGGAATGCCGACCTCGTGCGCGACGTGTCGGCACAGACCCGCCAGCGCATCAGCGCCGCGGTGTTCGACGGACTGCGAGCCCGCACGCCCGCGCGCGAGGTAGCGGCGAAGATCCGCGAGGCGACCGGCTTGGCGCGCGATCGCAGCGCCCGCATTGCATCCGACCAGCTGACCAAGCTGACCAGCTCGTTGGCCGACGAGCGGCGGCGTGAGGCGGGCATCGACCTTTGGAAGTGGCGCCATAGCGGCAAGCGCCATCCGCGCGAGGACCACAAGGCGCGCGATGGCAACCTCTATGCCGATCGGCCCGGCGGTGGGGGTGAGACGGTGGAGGGCCAGCGCGTGCTCGACCCGCCGGAGGACAGACCTGGCCGGCTGCCCTATTGCGGCTGCAGGTCGCAGAGCGTTATCCGGTTTGATTGACCTTTTCTGAGCAATCAATGACCCCGACGAGCACAGCTCCGCGCCAGAAATCGTCCGTCATTTTGCAGCCGGTGACCTGATTTACTGCCTGGCGCATTTGCGCTCGCTGTTCGGTCGAGCCCTTGACCTTCTGACCTGCGATTAAGGCCTTCTGGAATACCTTGACCTCATCGCCGCGCACAAGCACGCGATAAGACTTGCCCTCGACTTTCACGGTCTGATTGACCTCGGCAGGGGTGGCGATCAGCAAAAGCAGGGCGGTCAGCATGGCGCGGCAAGATATCGAGGCGCGCGCCGTCCGTAAAGCCCCTCGCATCCCCCGCATACCGTGCGGGCATGTTGCTGCACGACCATCTTGCGCTCGACGCTGCCCAGACCCGGCGCACCGCCGATGGGTATCTCGTCACGCGCGCCCGCGCGGCCCGCGATGGCATCTACCAGTATCTCGGCGCAGAGGTTGACCCCGAAGGCAAGCGCTTCAAGGCGTCCGATACCGTCAAGGTCTATCGCCCCGCCGACGAGGTGTTCGCCAAGGATAGCGTCGCCAGCTTCCTCGCCAAGCCGGTCACGAACGACCACCCTTCCCAGCCCGTCACTGCCGATAACTGGTCTCGCTACGCCAAGGGCGCGGTCATGGCCGCTCGCAAGGACGTGCTCAGCGATGGGGAATATCTCGCGTTCGACCTGACCATCATGGACAGCGCCGCGATCGCCGACATCCAGCGCGGCAAGCGCGAGCTCTCCAACGGCTATGCCTGTGATCTCGACTGGACCGCTGGCGTGACCGCAGACGGCCAGGCCTACGACGCCGTGCAGCGCAATATTCGTGGCAACCACGTCGCTATCGTCGACCGGGGCCGCGCCGGTTCCGAGTGCCGAATCGGTGATGGTCTGCCGCAGTTGATGAGCGATGGGGTAAAGGAAGCTGTGTCGTGGCTCAAAAAGGCCATCGCGCTTCATAAGAAGCACATGGACGGATCGGCACCCACGACCGGTGCAGCCGGCGAAAAAAGCCAAATGCTCATGATGGAGCAGATGGAGAATGCGCTCGCGGCGTTAGTCGCCACCACTTCTAAGTCGCGCCCTTCCATGAAAATGGACCGCACCGGTTCCCAATGCCGAATCTCGGACAGCAAGCCCTTTGCTGCCTGCGATGCCAACCCCGCCATCCTGGCGGACCTAAACAAGGAAAAAGTGATGAAGAAGATCGTGCTCGACGGTCTGCAGGTCGATTTGTCGGACGCGGATGCAGTCGCAGCCGCGTTCACCAAGCTGCAGGACCAGGCCAAGGCCGCCGCTGATGAAGCGGAGGACATGAAAAAGAAGATGGCTGCCAAGGACGGCGAGGTTGCCGCGCTGACCAAGCAGCTCGCCGATGCAAAGGCCGCTTCCGAGCCTGCTGCCATCGACAAGCTGGTCGCTGATCGCGCCGCGCTGGTCGCCACCGTCAAGGCGCTCGACGCTTCGATCGTCACCGACGGCAAGACCGACGCGGAAATCCGCCGCGCACTGGTCGAGGCCAAGCTGGGCGACGACGGCAAGGCGCTCGAGGATGCCGCCATCCCCGGCGCGTTCGCCGTGCTGGCACGCGATGCCAAGGCCGAACAGACCACCAAGGTCGTGCACATCGACGCTCGTGCGAACGTCGTGGATGAGGACCGCGAGGCCAAGGCCTTCGCCGATTCCGTCGCCAACCTCAACGCATGGCGCCAGGCCAAGGCTTAAGGAGAAACCGATATGCCTGCTCTTCAGACCACCTATCCGCTCAACCAGGATGCCGGTTTCCCGGGTATGCACGCCGACATGGCGGAGTGGGATGCACGCACCCGCACCGCAACCGCGGCGATCAACTTTGGCGTTCCTGTCCAGCGCAATGGCGCAGAAGGCTGCCAGACCCTCGCGTCGGGCGGCGAATATATCGGCATTGCCGGCGTGCGCCGTGTCACCAACGCATCGGGCGACGGCTATGCGGCGGGCGATAACGTCCCTGTCGCGGACGAGGGTTGCTTCTTTGCTCTGGCGGATGCTGCCATCGCTGTCGGCGCCGCGCTGAACTTCAACACCGCAACCGGGCGCTGGACCACTGCTGCGACCTCGGGAACCGTCATCGCGGTGCCGCAGAGCGAAGCCGAAACCGCTGCAACCGGCGCGGGCGCCATCTTCAAGGTGCGGCTGCGCCGCATCCCCTCGTAAGGATCACGACGATGCAGATCAACGACGCAGCAGCTTTCAACTTCGTGGTGGCTCAGGCCGCGACGATCAACCCCACCGTCTACGAGACCCGCTTCCCGGAACTGCCGTGGAACGAGCTGGTCTTTGTCGATACCAGCGCGCCCGAATGGACGCCCGGCATCATCACCTTCACTTCGACCACCGTGGGCCAGGCTCGCTGGTATTCGGGTGGCGCGAAGGACGTTGCCAAGGCCGATATCGCGATGGACAAGGTGCAGCAGTCTGTGCACATGGCCTCGATCGGCTATGGCTACGATCTCGAGGAAGTCGGCCAGGCCCAGCTTCTCGGTGTCGGCCTGACCGCTCGCAAGGGCATTGCCGCCGCACGCGCCTATAACGAGTTCATGTGGCGCATTTCACAGACTGGCGACGCTGACAAGGGCTTGAAGGGTCTGGTCAACCAGAGCGGCGTGACCACTGGCACTGCACCGGCGGATGGCACTGGTTCGGTCACGACCTGGTTTGATGCCGGCGGCGTTCGCACCAAGACCCCCGCGCAGATCCTCCGCGATTTCAATAACGTCATCGTGGGCATTTTCACCGGCTCGAACACCGTGGAAATGGCCGACACCGTGCTGCTGCCGTTCGCGGTTCTCGCATGGCTGGGCGCAACCCCGATGAGTGACACGAATAGCGAGACGATCCTGTCGTTCATCCAGCGCAACAACTATTACACGCAGACGACTGGTCGTCCGCTGACCATTCGCGGCCTGCTGGGCCTCGACACGGCTGGCGGTTCGAGCACTCGCCGCATGGTTGCTTATGCCAACCGCGAGGATGTCGTGGTTCTGCATCTGCCGATGCCGCATCGCTTCCTCCCGGTCTATCAGGACGGCCCGACCAGCTACGAGGTGCCCGGCATCTTCCGCACTGGCGGTATCGACGTGCTTCGCCCGGCTGCCTTCCGTTATCTCGACGGCATCTGAGGGCTCGGCGATGATCATCAAGAACATCACCGATGGCCCGAAGGTCGTCAACAGCACGACGGGGCCGGTCACGATCGGCCCCGGCAGTGAGGTAGAGGTCGAACTCAGCGAGGCAGAGCACACCACGGCAATGCTGATGGGCTGGTTCGAGGAGGTCGACGCGGGCCCCAAGCCCAAGCGGACGGGCAAGGCCGCAGCCGCAGAGTAACGTTAGACGCCGAACAGCGTCAGGGGTGGGCCCGCTCGGGAAGCCGGGCGGGCCTATTCGGCGGGTGTCGGTCTTGCGGCGGGCTTCGGCGTCGCTGTTGGTGCCGGGCAGTCGATTGCCGAGGCGGCAGGTATCTCGTTCGGCCAGGCGAGCGCGAATGGTGCGGGCCTGTCGCTCGTCCCCAAGCCGTCCAGCCCCGCGCGCGCTGTCCGTAGCACCACAGAGCCCCGCATTGCAGAGTCCGTAACCGTGGCGCGCGATGCAGGCTCGATCGCCGGGGGGCGGGTCGCTTCGATCGACGCAGCACCGCGCGCCACATCATCACCCCGGCCAAGGAGGGCCGCATAATGGCGCAAAGCTGGCCGTCCAAAGACCCCGACGAGACGCTCGACTATAGCTGGTCCGTCCCGCTCGACGCGGACGACGCCATTACCAGCGCCGCGCTCACCGTCGTTTCCGGCACCGTCACGATCGCCAGCCAGGATGCCACCGCGACCGGGCTAACCGCGTTCCTCTCCGGCGGCGCCGATGGGGAGACGGCGATCTTCTCGGGCACCGCCACGACCGAAGGTGGGCGCACGTTCGAGGAAACCTTCTATCTGGTCGTCCGCACTGCGGTTGACGCCGAGGTGGCTGCCCTGCGCGCACGCTATCCCGCCTTCGCCAGCGTGCCATCCGCCACCATCCGCTATTGGCTGGACGATGCGGCGCGGTTTGTCGATTCGAGCTGGACCGATGCGGATCGGCCGATCGGCCTTCTCGCCTGCGCGGCGCACCATATGGCGATGAACGGGCTGGGCAGCGAGGCGGCGACGCCGCAGGGCGTGACCAGCTTCAAGTCCGGCACTTTCTCCGCCACTGTCGACGCGCGCCAGGCGGGGCGCACCGGCATGTCTGCCACCCGCTACGGCCAGGAGTTCCTGATGCTCACCCGCCGTAATCGAGGCGCGGCTCGCGTGATTGCCGCAGGGCGCGCGGTGAACAACGATTGGCCCTATCGCGCATGACCATTCCCGCTGCCTTTGCCAGCATCGCAGCGCGCATGTCCGGCGCAATCGGCGCGCCCTTCATCGACGCCACGGCGGAATGGCCCGGCACCCCCACCCTCACCCCCGGCGGCTCGATCGCAACGCCCGGCACCCCGGTCATCATCCCGTGCCGCGTGCAGTTCGATGCGGTCACGCACGCCATGCGTGCGCGCGACGACTATCAGGACCGCGACGTTCGGATCCTCGTGCTCGGTTCCGGCCTCTCGCGCCCGATCGATAGCGAGGCGACCATCACGGTCGAGACCGGCCCCTATGCAGGCTCGTGGTTGCTGCGTAGCGTGACGACCGATCCGGCGGGCATCGGTTACGAGTGCCTGGGGCGCAGGGAATGACCGGCTCGCGAATCCGGGGCAGCAAGGCGCATCTCGCGCGCCTGCGCAAGCTCGAGAAGGACACCATCCGCTTTGTCGGCAAGGCGCTGTTCGCCGGTGGCGAGAGCATCCAGGTCGAGGCGCAGCTTTCGATCACGCAAGGCGCGGTCAGCGGCAAGAACCACGTCCCGTCCAAGCCCGGCGAGCCGCCGAACCAGGACACGGGCGTGCTGTCCGGCAATATCGAGACGGTGCAGAAGGGCCCGCTGCTGGTCGAGGTGTCGAGCAACGCTCGCCCCTATGCGGCCTACATGGAGTTCGGCACCAGCAAGGTTGCAGCGCGCCCTTATCTCCGCCCCGCGCGCGACAAGAAGCGCGCAGAGGTCGTGGCGCTGGTCGAGCGGGCGGTATCGCAGGCCGTGCGCCAATCGCGCAGCAACGCAAAGGATTGAACATGAACGTAACGCTTGACCAGAGCTGGACCTATCGCACCCCGCTGCTGACCATCGAATACCCCGCCGGGGAGCACGACATGCCAGACGATCACGCGGCGGCGGCGCTCGCGGCCAACGTCATCAAGGAGAAGCGCAATGGCAACCGGACTGGTCAGACTGTCCCGCCAAGCGGTGCTGACAGCCCTGAAAGCTGACACGGGCGTTACCGCGCTCGTTCCCGCTGCTTCGATCCACGGCCAATCCCCGCTTTCCGAGCCGACCTGGCCGTTCATCAAGCTCGGCTCGATCACCTTCGCCCCGCTCGACGCCGCGTGCGTCGCGGGTGGCGTGGGCCGCATCGTCGTGCACGCCTTCGCCAAGCCGATCAAGAACGGCAAGCAGGTCACGCAGACCGCCGAGGATCATGCCGGGCTGATCCAGTCCGCGATCGAGGCGGCGCTGCACAAGGCGCGCTTGCCGCTCGCCGGGGGCACGATGACGCTCAAGTGCATCAACAGCGTTTTGCTGGTCGATGGCGCCGAGCCGGAAGCTTTCCACGCGGTCACGGATTTTCGTGCAAGGGTCATCGCCGCGTGATACTGTCGGCGCGATGGCAGAAACCCCCGACGCCGCCGCACTGGCGCTGATCAAGCAACTCTACAAGCGCGGGCTGATCGATCTCGACGATATCGAGGAGATGGCGGACGAGGCCGGGCCAGAATCCGCGCACCTCATCCGCATGATGGCGATCGAGGCCGAGGCACCATCGCAAGCCGATTGGGAAGCCGAGCGCGCGCGCCGTCAATTCCGCGTCGTCCGTAAAGAGGACTGACAAACGCCATAGCATCCCGCGCAATATCCACGCGCGGAGATCATGGCATGAGCCTTCCCAACGAGTTTGATTTTGGCCTGCTCAAGGTGGGCAACGGCGCAACTCCCGAAGTTTTCACGACCGTCTGCGGTATCATCGATGTCGCGGTCAACGAGAGCGTCGACACCACCTCGCGCCGCGTCCGCGATTGCGCCACCCCCAACAAGCCTGGCGTCACGAAGGTCAAGGTCAACGGCACCTCGTGGACCATCACGGCATCCGGCCTCACCAACGCGAGCGAGGAAACCAATCTTCGCGCCCTGCTCGGCAAGCTGAACAACTACAAGGTCGAGGCCTATGACGACGACGGCACCGATGCGGGCGACCTGCTCGGCACGTGGTCGGGCGGCGCTGTCCTGACGGCCAAGAACATCAACGTCAACCGCGATAGCGACTCCGCGATCGAGCTGACCCTTGAAGGCGACGGAGCGCTGGCCTGGGCGGCGGCATGACGCATGGAAACCGCCCTCTCCCTTGAGTTCGCCGACGGCACCTATGCCTTCGACCTGAAACTGCCGCAAATTATCGAGCTGCAGGAAAAGTGCGGTACGACCGGCCCCGACGGCGCGCGCCAGCGCAAGAACATCCTCGCGATCTATTCCAGCGTCATGGCTGGCCGCGCGCTGATCGGCGATGGTGTTCATATCGGCGTGCCCGACCAGGCCGAGGCGGCGGTCCAGGAAGTCTACGAGACGATCCGGCTCGCCCTGATCGGCGGCGGTGAGGGCATTGTCGATGGCGAGACCGTGCGGGTCTCCCCCCTCGACGCCAAGCGCCTTGTCGAAACCTATGTGCACCCGATGCCACTGGTTGCCGCGTGGGATATCGCCGCCGCGATCCTCTACGCCCGTATCGTCGGATACCAGGCTAAAAAAAAAGCAGTAACGCCGGAAGCGGACGGCGCCAGCGAGACGCAAGCGGATTCTGCGACCCCAGCGTGATCTACGCCAACTGCGCGGCGATGCACGTAAACCCCGAGGCTCTGACGTGGTGGGAATACACGGCCCTTCTTGCCGGATGGAACGCCATGCACGCCGATACCAGCAACAGCGCTCCCGACCCTGAAAAGCTGGACAAACTGCGCCGGTTCACCGCGGCGCACGGCCTTGGAGCGCCCAACTGATGACAGAGGTAGATCCCGTCATTGTCCAGCTGCGCGCCGAGATGGGCCGCTATCGGGCCGAGCTCAAATCCGCGACCGCGCTTTCGCAGCAATCGTTCAACCGCATCGACCGCGATGTGCAACGGCTCGAGCAGCAGTTCAGCCGGTCAAGCGCCGCGATCGGGGGAAGCCTGCGCGGGCTGGCTGGCACGTTCGCCGCCGCGTTCACGACGCAGCAGGTCACGGGCCTGATCGACAGCTACACCCGCCTGCAGAACAGCCTGAAGGTCGCGGGCGTCGAGGGGGAGAACCTGGCGCAGGTCCAGAGCCGCCTGCTCGACCTGTCGGGCCGCTATGGCGTCAACATCGAGGAGCTGGCGCGCCTGTTCGGCAATTCCTCGCAAGCCGCGTCCGATCTCGGTGCGAGCCAGGACCAGCTGCTCACGCTGACAGAGGCGACGGCGCAGGCGCTCAAGATCACCGGCACCAGCGCGGTTCAGGCGCAGGGGGCTATCCTGGGCCTGACGCAGGCGCTTGCCAGCGGGACGGTGCGGGCCGAGGAGTTCAACCAGATCAACGAAGGCGGCTTGCGTCCGCTGCTCCAGCTCGTCGCCAACACTGACCGCTATGGCGGCAGCGTTGCCCAGCTTCGCAATGCCGTGGTCGAGGGCAAGGTATCGAGCCAGGAGTTTTATCAGGCGATCCTCGCGGGCAGCGAGGTGCTTGGCGGGCAGGCCAGCAAGGCAACCCTGACGATCGCTGGCGCGTTCGAATCGCTCAACAGCCAGCTGACCGTTTATGTCGGGCAGGCCAGCGAGACCAGTGGGGCAAGCCAGGCGCTCGCCGCGGGCATCCAGGCGTTGGCCGATAATCTCGACGTGGTTATCCCGGCGGTTGCGGTTCTCAGCACCGCGCTGGGCGTCGGTTTCGTCACCAATCTGACCAGGACGGCGATTGCTGCCGGGGGCGCTGGCACTGCCTTGCTCGGCGCGTTCGGTGGGCCGGTGGGCCTAGCCATTACTGCGATTGCTGTTGCTCTAGGCTATGTCGCGACCGAGGCGGCGAAAACGCAGGCCGAGACCGAGCGTCTTGCCCAATCCTATGATGAACTGCGCGCACGTCTCGACGCGGCGGCGCAGCGCGCGGGTCAGGCTGCCGATGGGATTACGCAGGGCGGAGATGCTGCGCGCATCGCCAACCCGCTGGTTATCGGGATTGGCATGGCCTACAAGTTCGCCGCCGACCAGGCCGCGTTGCTGGCAAAGAATGCCAAGCTGGCAACGCTCGCCGATATCGAGCGCGAGCGCACCGCGAACAAGAACCAGCTGGCCAAGCTCGAGGCCGACCAGCGTTTGAGCCGCCGCGCGGGCCAAGCCGTTTCGATCCTTGCCCCCGTCGCTGACTACATCACGGGCGAGGGCGACAGGCGCGCGCGCAGGCAGGCCGAGCGAGATGATACGATCAGCAGCCTGCGCGCGCGCATCCGCGATCTTGACGCCCGGGCCAAGGTTGCCGCCGCTTTGCCCGAATCTGCATTCGAGCCGCCCAAGGCCCCTGCGCCTGTTGGCGCGCCGCCTGCTGCCGGCTCTGTTCGCCGCACGCGCGTGGGAACGGGAAGTGTTGCCGCCGGTGGCCTGACGCAAGGCGAGATTGACCGGGCGGGCGATGAAGTGCGCGATGCTGGACGGGCAGCAGTCGAGGCGTTGCGCCGCCTTGATCAAGAGACGCAGGACAGGTTCGACCTCGCTACGGCGGCAAATCGGAATGAGCAGGATTTGGTGCGTGCTAGCCTCGCCTTGGCAGTCACGCGCGAGGATCGCGCTCGGCTAGAAAACCGCTTGCTTGATCTACAGGCGAGCCAGGAGCGCGCCGAACAGGAATTGGTGCTGGGGCTACTGTCCAGCACTGATGTTCAGGAGCGTATCGCTGGCGCCCGTCTGGCTGTTTTGGACGCGCTCGAGAAACAAGCCCGCACCGAGAGCGCCCTTGCCAACCAATCGCCCGGGCAGCGCTTCATCCGCGACCTCGGCATTTCCGGCAAGAATCTCAACGACCAGTTCGAGGGCGTAGCGGTCGATGGGCTGCAGTCGCTCAACGACGGGCTGGTCGATGCGATCGTCAACGCCAAATCGCTCGGCCAAGTGTTCAGCGGCGTGGCCAAGCAGATCGTTGCAGACCTTCTGCGCATCGCAATCCAGCAGGCCGTTATCCGCCCGCTCGCGGAATCGCTGTTCGGCGGCGGTGGTGGCGGCGGCGGCGGCATCGGCGGCATCCTCTCGTTCGCATCCCTGTTCTCTGGCGGCGGCGGTTCGGGTATTGGCAGCGCGTTTAGGGCCGGTTCTTCTGTTGCTGCTGCCGCGCGCCGTGTGGTCGGCCGCGCATCCGGCGGGCCGGTGTCCGCTGGCCGCCTCTACCGCGTGAACGAGGCGGCGGGCGCGGGTGGCGTCGAGTTTTTCCAGCCTGCGCAGAACGGCAAGATCATCCCGCTCGGCCAGACCCGGGCGGCGATGGGCGGCGGCCAGCAATCCATCTCCGGCACCATCACCATCTCGCTGTCCGAGGATATCGACGGGCGCATCGTGTCCGTAGCTGGCCCTCTCTCCGTCCAGATAGTGCGAGAGGCGTCCGGGCCCCTGATCGAGGCAAGCGCGAACGAGGCGCTGCGCCGGGCGGGGAGACCGAAACTGTGACCGAGATCATTGTCCCCGATTACAGCGCGATGGTCATCACGAACCTGACGCCGAACTTTCCGAGCCGGGTCAACCGCTCGGCATGGACCGGCAAGCGCAAGGTCGTGGGCCAGCCCGGCGGCGAGAACTGGACAGGCAAGCTTATCGTCCCCGACATCGCGACCGAGATCGAGGAGCGCAAATGGCGCGCCTTTCTGGTCGCGCTGCGCGGCCCGCAAAACTGGTTCAAGTGGTTCCTGCCGTGCCAGGCGCACAGCGGGGCCAAGCCGCTCGTCAACAACACGCCTGCGCCCGGTTACGAGCTCTCGCTCGACGGCATGACGCCGTCCACCACGATCCTGACGGCAGGCTGCTTCCTGACCGTGCCCCTGCCCAGCGGACACAAGCGTCTCGTCTGCCTCACCGAGGATATGGTCACGAACAGCAGCGGTCAGGCGATCGCCAGGTTCGGCCCGGCGCTCGGCGAGATCCCGGCCAACAATGTCGAGGTCGAGAGCAAGGCCCCCTACATCCCGCTCGCCCTTACCAACACCAATACCGGCATCGACTATTCCGACGCGATCGCAGGGATTGAGCTTGACGTCGAGGAGGCGAAATGAGCCTTCCCGATATCGATGCCGTCGCCGCGCTCGACGCGCCGGTCATCAAGCCTGTCTGGTTCGCCTTTCTCGACATCAACGGCGACCCGGTGCGGTGCAACACGTCCGGCGTCAGCTTGCTGGTAGACGGCACCGGCGACCCTGATCTCGACGGCCAGACCTTTACCGGTATCGGCGGCGATCTCGTCGATATCTCGCCCGTTTCCGTTCGCGAGGGCGGTTCGGAGCGGGTGACGGCGCAGTTGAGCGGCCTGCCTCCGCTCGACGACGACATTCTCGGGCAGCTGGACAATCCAGCCAACTGGCAGGGCCGCGTCGCCCGGCTCTGGCGCACGATCCGCAATGCGGCGAACGAGCAGGAGGGCGGGTTTCAGGCCTATTACACCGGCTATATGACCGCGTTGGACTTCGCAGGCGACGAGTCCGGCGGCATCATCCGCGTCACGATCGAGACCTATCTCGCGGCGTTTAGCCAGGCCAGCAACCGCACCTATCTGGACCAGGAGCGCTACGACCCCGACGACTGGTCGGCGCGCGCCTCGATCGCGATTGCCAATGGCCTGACGCAGAACCCCGGCGCGGTCATCGGCGGTGGTTCCGGTTATGGTGGCGGCTATGGCGGCGGCGTGACCGCGCCGAGGGTCAACGACCTGTGACCGCGCGGCGTTCGACATGGGAAGCCGATCTCGCGGTCTATCTGGCGCAGAAGGCGACGGAGCCGTTCGAGTATGGCGTCAACGACTGTTGCCTGTTCGGCGCGGGCGCTGCCGCAGCGCAGACCGGCGTTGACAACGCGGCGGCGTTCCGTGGGCGCTACAGCACGGAGATAGGCGCGGCGCGCGCACTCCGCCGCATCGGTGCGGGCGATATCGAGAGCACCTTCGACAGCTTCTATCCCGAGCGGCCGATCGGCTTCGCGCGGCGCGGCGACCTCGTGTTCAACGGCGAGGCGGTCGGTGTCTGCATCGGCGCGGTCGCCGTGTTCCTGTCCGACGATGGCTACAGCCATGTCCCGCGCGCCCAGTGGCGCAAGGCCTGGGCGGTATGAGCAAGGTTCTCAAGATCGCCGCCGCGGTTGTCGGCGCGGCAGCGATCATCGTGGCAACCGGCGGCGCGGGCATCGGTTTCCTGGGAGCTGCGGCGGCGGGCTTGGCAACGGCAGGCTTTAGCGCTGGCGCGCTTCTGACCGTGGCGGGCGCGCTTTCTATCGGATCTTCGCTGCTCGCCAAGAAGCCCAAGGCGCCATCCGTCAACGCGGCCAATATCGATCGCCTGAACAGCACGATCGACCTGCGCACCCCGCGCAAGATCGTGTGGGGCGACACGGCGGGCGCGAACGACGTTCGCGACCAAGAATATACCGACAACCAGACCGTCCTGCACCGCTTCATCGTGGTTGCCAGCCACAAGGTCCATTCGATCTACGAAATCTGGTTTGACGATGAGAAGGCATGGGACAGCGTGTCCGGCGTCGCCGCCAAGTTCGCGGGCTATCTCACCGTTACCCCGGTCACCGAGGGGAATGCCTTCAACGCCATCAACATCAGCCCGCGCATGGGATCGAGCCGCCGCTACACCGGCCTCGCCTATGTCTATCTGCGCTTCAAGCTGACCGGCAACACCAAAAAGACCGAGAGCCCGTTCGTCCAGTCGATCCCAACGCGCGTGACGATCCGCACCAAGGGCGCATACATGTATGACCCGCGCCTCGACAGCACGCGCGGCGGTAGCGGCCCGCACCGCGCCGACGATCAATCGACCTGGGAATGGAGCGAGAGCGCATCGCGCAACCCGGCGCTGCAGATGCTCTGGTGGATGCTGGGCTGGCGCATCAACGGCAAGATCGCCGTCGGCGGCGGCATCCCGCCCGAACGCATCGACATGGAATCCTTCATCACCGCGGCGAACCTGTGCGATGAGGACGTCTCGATAGCAGCCGGTGGCACCGAGCCGCGCTATCGCAGCGACGGGGTGGTCAGCGAGGGGGACAGCCCCACCGTCATCATGGACGCGCTCAAGGCGGCGATGAATGCCGACCTCGATGATGTCGGCGGCAAGCTGCGGCTGTTCGTTTTTCATAACGACCTTGGCACGCCACTGGCCGATTTCAACGAGAACGACATTCTGGGCTCGTTCGAGTATCGCGCGACGGCCGCGCTCGATGAGAGCTTCAACGTCGTTCGCGGCACCTACACCGATCCGCGCGACCAGGCGCTCTACCAGCAAATCGACTATCCGCAGGTCGAGTTGCCGAGCCGCGACGGTATTGATCGCATCGACACCTTCCCGCTCGCTCTCGTCCAGTCGCCAAGCCAGGCGCAGCGCCTCGCCAAGCAACGCCTGCAGCGCATGCAGTTCGGCGGCGTGTTCACCGCCACCGGGCAGGCGACATGGTGGAAGGTCCAGAAGAACAGCGTCGTGCGCCTCACCTTCGCACCGCGCGGGTGGGTCAACAAGCTGTTCCGCGTGGCCGAGCTCGAGCATCGCGTCGATGGGACGGTGCCGATCACGCTACGCGAGGAAGCGAACCAGATCTACGCTTGGGACGAGGAGGAAAGCGCGCCGGTCCTGGCCAATAACGGCCTTGGCTACAACCGTGCCGAGAACCCCATCGTCATCGCGATCGACGACAGCGGCGCAGTCATCCCGACGCCTGGTAGTCCCGTAGTCAGCACGGTGCGAAACGAGTTCGGCGAGCCGCGCGACCCGGCGCAGCTGCTCAACGATTCGCTGAGCGTCACGCAGGGCGGCCGCGTCGGGTATGAATCGCAAGAGGGCCGGGTCGAGGTATTCCGCCTCACCCCTCGCCTGCTCGAAACCGCGCCCGCATCTGCGATCACGCAGGTCGAGAGCGATCTCGACAGCCTGCGCCGCGCGGTCACGCTGGCCTTGCGCGAGACAACCGGCGTTCGCCAGACGCTGCGCGACGCTGGCGTTTATGTGGACCCGGTTAACGGCACGGTGAACATCAGCGCGATCGACCAGACGCGCGAGCGGATCAATGAGGTCGGCATCATCCTCGATGCGCAGCAGGCCACGATCAACCTCAAGGCCAGCGTCAACTATGTCGACGAGCAGATCATCCTGGCTGTGCTCAACCCCGAGCAGGCGGCGGAGCTTGGCCCGCTCATCACCCGGCTGACGCAGGCCGAGACCGATATCGACGGCTTGAACGCCACGGTCATCACGAAGGCGTCGGTGGTGGACCTCAACCTGCTCGGCGGGCGCGTGACCACTGCCGAGAGCGACATCGACGCGCTGCAGGGCGAGATCACACTCAAGGTCAGCAACACCACGTTCGACGAGCTGGCAGACCGCGTGACCAACGCCGAGACGCAGCTGGAAGCCATTCCCGATGCTGCCTCGATCACGAACTCGGTCACCGCCACCCGCCTTGTGCAGCGACAAGTTGACGACCTCACCGATGCGAACATCCTGGGGCTCATTCTGGGCGATCGGGCCAAGCGCGATCAGGTGGCCGCGATTGCTGCGGCGCGGAACGAGCTGGGCGCACGCATCACCGAGGAAGGCGAGGCGCAAGCGCGGTTTGCCGTGGCGCTGCAGACCCGGGTCGGCGCGGCGGAAAGCTCGATTGCGACCGAGATCGTCACGCGCTCCAACCAGTTCGGGTCACTGGCGCAATCGCTGACCAATCTCGAGGCGCAGTTCGATACCGGGGTCGGCACGCTGCAGGGCAATATCGACGCTCTGGCGCAGGTTGTGACCGATGAGACCGGCGCGCTGTCCACGACGATCAGCGAGGTCAGCGCGGCGCTTACGCAGGAAATCACCGACCGCGAGGAGGCGGTCGATACGGTCGATGCGCGCGTGACGTCTGTCGAGGAGGCCAGCGTTGAGCGCGATGGCGAGATTCGCGGTCTCATCACGCGCCAGGCGACCGCCATTCGTGGGTCGCAAGAGGATGCGGCGCGTTTTCAGGATGGCGTTATCAGCGGACTGGTTCTCGGCGATCGGGCAGCGCGCCAAGCCAGCCAGCAGATTGCGTTCGCGCGCGAGGAAATCGTGACGCAGCTGACCGACCTTGAAAGCGGCATGGCGTCCAGCTTGTTCGCGCTCGGCCTGCGCATCGGTGCGGCGGAGGGCTCAATCCGCGAGCTCGACCGGATCGTCATCGAGAACAACACCACGCTGGTCCAGAGCATCGACACGCTGCGGCTTGATACCGAGGTGCTGGTCGGCGGGACGAACACCCGGGTCGATGCGGTTGAGAGCGATCTCGGCAACACGATCGGCCGCGTTGGCACGCTCGAGGAAGATCTTCCGGCAGGCCTCGCGGATGAAGCTGAAGCGCGCACGGTCGCCATTTCCGGCGCTATCACCGCCGAGCGCGTGCTCTGGCAGGCGGGCGATAGCCTCATCGCGTCGGACCTCTCTACGCTGACCACGACGGTCGGCGAGAACACCGCGACGCTGGTCACGTTCGGCGAGAGCATCGACGGGCTCAAGGCGCGCTGGGGCGCCAAGGTCTTGGTTGGCAACCGCATCGGCGGCTTTGTGCTGAACGGCACAGAAGATACCATCGACGCGACGTTCGTCTCCGATACCTTCTCAGTGGTCGATCCCGACACCGGGCAGGAATACCTCTACGCCGACGAGGACGGCCTTCGCCTGCAAAACGGCAAGGTCGTGATGGACAACGGCACCAACATGCTGGTGCAGGGCGCGGGCTTCGGGGTCGATAGCGAGTTCATCATGTGGTTCGGCCCGTCTGGACCGATTGCTGGGTGCAACAAGGATGACGCGCTGTTCTACCTCGATATCACGGGGGACGGTGTTTACGGCCTGCGCCTGGGTTCCAACTTCTACAAGAACAGCGGCACCGGCACCTCGACTGCGAACAACGCGGAGATCATCGTTGGCCCGTTTGTCACAGACGGCGGCGTCAAGCAAATCGGGGTAACCTACCAATACCGCCGCCTCGTCCAGATCACCGACGCCTTTGCCTATACCGGCACGCCGCAGGCTGTCCTGCGCGTCGAGCGGAAGGTTGGCGAGGGCAGTTATACCACGGTTGGCGATTATACCTTCAACGGCACGGCATCGGGTGAGGATGGCTTTGGCCCTTCGGAACCCGGCTCGGCCCTCATCCAGATCAACGGCGGCGCAAGCTTTACCGACACGACCGGTGGGACTGCCGACTTCACCTATCGCGTGAGCATCATCAGCCGCTCGGTCGGCGGCCTGACATCGACCGTAAGTTTGGAGGACGAACTGCGGCAGCAAGTGACCCTGATTAGCACAGAGCAGATTACCTAGGAGCGAAAGCAATGGTCGCGTTTTACAATACCGGCACGGTGAGCATCACCAGCGGTCAGACTGCGCTCACTGGCGTCGGTACTGAGTGGAACGAGAATGTCAGGCCGGGCATGGCGGTCGAGTTCTTCGATGAGCATGGCTCTTTCGAGATCGCATCCGTAAACAGCAACACGTCGATCACGCTGGCGCGGCCGCGCACCGGGGGCAACCTCTCCGGTGCAGCTTACCAGATCGTGCCCATCCGTGGCTTGGATATCGCAAACCAAGACCTGCTAACCGAGCTCATCACCGATTACCAGGATGTCGTTCTCGGCATCGGCGCGGGCAAGTTCCCCGATGGAACGGCTGCGGCTCCGGCGGGCACATTCGCTGCAGACCAGGATACCGGCTGGTTTCGCATCGGCGCCAACGCGTTCGGCATCAGCACTGGCGGCGCGCTCCGGCTTGCCGTTGCTGGCACCAACAACCTACTTTTTGGCGGCGCAACGACGTCCGCATATTCCGCGACTAACCGCACGGCCGTCCAACTCGATGGCGTCGAAGGTGTTGTGCTGGCATTTCGCACGGCGAGCACGAACCGCGGTTACATGTTCGCAACCGCCGACCAGATCCTGCTCGAGGCGGAACCCGTCGCCGAGATCAAGTTCAACACGCTCGGTGCCAAGCCGATCGTATTCGGCACATCGAACGTCACGCGGTTCATGATCGCCCCCACCGGCCCCATGCTCGGCGGCAAGACCGCATCGGATGGCACGGTGCAGGGCGTCGAAATGCACCCCAGCGGCACCTTCTACGGCACCAGCGTCTCGACCTTCGCGGGCTATTTCAACCGGCTGACCACGGACGGCTCGGTTATCTCGCTCCGCCGACAGGGCACGGAGGTTGGCAGCATTTCGGTCACGACCACGGCGACGGCCTACAACACAAGCTCCGACTATCGCCTCAAGGAAAACCTGGAGCCCCTGACCGGCTCGGGCGATTTCATCGACGCGCTGAACCCGGTGCGCGGCACATGGAAGAACGGCGGCGACACGTTCATCGGCCTGATCGCGCATGAGGTGCAGGAAGTCTGCGAAACCCCGGTAGCAACCGGCGAGAAGGACGGCGCGGAGATGCAGGCTCTCGCTTACGGCGCGCCGGAAATCCAGGCCCACATCCTTGCCGAGATCAAATCGCTGCGCGCCCGCGTGGCGGCATTGGAAGCCGCATAACCACGAAAGGACAGACGATGGTGCACGTCGAAACCCCCAAGACTGATCTGGTTTTTATCTCCGCGCGAGGCGGTGGCTTTGGTCCCGACAAGGATCTTCTCGCTTGGTTTGGCCCGTCCGAGGCAGCTCCGGTCTGCAGCAAGCAGAACGCGGTGTTTTCCTGGCGGACGGACGGCAGCATGTTCTTCGCCTATAACCCGTTCGCGCTGGATGCGGTGGCATGACCAGCAATATCGACGCGGCAAGGGACGAGCTGGCCCTGCACATAAATGCCGACAGACAATTGGCGGCGCAGATCAATCATCTGAACGACCGGCTGGCGAATGTTCAGATTGAGCCGGACAAGTCGCGCTGGATCTTCGGAATGAGCCGGGCCGCCTATTTGTGGCTGGTCGTCCTGACCGCCTTTGTCGCAGCATTGATGGCCTATCTCGCCATTGATTTTGTGGTGAGCAAGCGGTTCGACGCCCGCCTGACTGCCTTGGAAGCTGCGCAATGACGCCCGACGCCGACCTCACGCGCAAGGCGATGCTCGATAGCATCAACCGCCTCGCGGACGACATGCGTGAGATGCGGACCGACATGAAGAAGGAGCTGGGCGAGTTGCGCCAGATTAGTGAGCGGCTCGTCAAGATCGAAACGCGCCTTGAGGACATCCAGGAACTCAAGACCGAGAACCTGGCGATCAAGGCCGAACTCGCCCTGCTCAAGGCCGACCTGAACAAGCGCGACGGTGAGCGGGGGATGCTGGCCACCATCCTGAAATCGCCGCTGTCCTACCTGCTCGCAGCGGGTGCGGCACTCATCGCGTGGATTAAAGGCATCGTGTGACCCGCCCGCTGGCCATCATCGGGGCGCTGACCCTGATTTGGCTGGCAGGCGTAGCGAAGCCGACCTTCGGGGCGGTGACATTG
>CEPX01178130.1_pt1 | contig 32533 bp, 48 predicted proteins | sample 361361 | NCBI WGS metagenome assembly CEPX01 (sample SAMEA2619974, study PRJEB7988) | marine metagenome | biome: marine biome (ENVO:00000447); feature: mesopelagic zone (ENVO:00000213) & marine oxygen minimum zone (ENVO:01000065); material: "saline water (ENVO:00002010), including plankton...
CTGCTGGGGGTGTACCGCTTAGTGTGGGGGCACGGCGCACGGCTGAGGCTCTTGAGAAGGGGCCGCTATCAGCGTCGGAAAGAACGGCACTAGAGCAACTGAGACGGCGCCCGCCTCGGAGCACGTCACAGGTAGAGTTTCTAAGAGAGTTGGAGGCAAGAGAGGCTGCTGGGGGTGTACCGCGAGTAACAGGGGAAGTTCCTCCAACTGTAGGACAGGCAGGGCTAGGGGCTCCGCCGAGGGAGCCTCCTGCTGGGCTTACAGCAGGGATGGCAGCGGGTCAAGTGCCCTTGCGTAAAGGTAATCTCCTTCAGGCTAGGACACAGGCAGACTTGCCGAAGGATTATACGGTTAAGGATGCTTTGGCTGTTCATCGTGATTTGCGTGCTCAGACATCATCCTTATCAAATCAAGTTGAGGCTCGTACAAGGGATGCACTCAGGCAAGTCGGCAAGATGGATAATCAAGGCCACCTAGTAGACATGCCAGGGAAACCGAGTCTTTACGATGTGGCAGAGAATCCAGGGCGGTATACCCTTTCTCTCAATCAAAAAGAGGGCCTAGCTAAACTTGGTAGGCTCATTGACGACATTCGTAACGAGAGGGAGTTATTCAAGGTAGAGGGGCACCTGATTGAGGTTGAAGAAGGGGGTCACTTCTTGCCTCGAACAGTTCTGAAGACTAAGGGAGTCGAGTTGCGTCCTCGTGGTGGTGGCGCTGGCTTGAGGGGGAAGAGTGCTGAGAGGGGCCGCCGAATTGGAGTGGGAGAAGTTGGCTTGGCCGAAGAAACGGGAGTAGTTTACGCCCATCCCCTACAGTCTGTTATCAACTACTCTAATAGGTGGTTGCAGGCTGCTGCAGACACTCATGTACGAGACCTTCTTGTGCCTTTTAGTGAGACTTCATCTATGAGGATGCCTGCAGGACTCAAGAAAAGAGTAGGTGGCATCAAGAAGTCCGTGCAGTCCCTTAGACAAACAGCAGAACAGTTATCAGATAAAGAGGACATTGCTCTCCGTGCTTTCTTGGAATCGGACGACCCCAGTGTTGACGCACTTAGAGACATTCTTGACAACCTTCGGGTAGGGGCGAGTGCTACAGGGAAGAAGGGACGCAACTTTGGGAAGAACCACGCCGAGGTAGTGACAGAAATTAACAGAATGCGCTCTGAAATAAGGGCGTTAGCTCCAGAGTGGCGAGCAGCAAAGGAGGTGTCTCAACCGCCACGCCCAGGACGTCAGACTATATCGACGGAACTAGCCCCCGCGCTAGCGGGGCGGGACTTTGACGAGAAAACTGCCAGGGTGATTGCGCGTTACTTTGAACGTGGGGCATCTCCACGGGGCCAAGTTGCTCGTGTTCTTCGAGGGGTTAGGACGTTTGCCGCTGCCCCATTAAGGTTTATGCAAGCCACAATGGACGTGGGCACTATTTTAAGACAACAAACCACCCTTGCGGCGACAAATCCCCGTCAGTGGGCTACGGGAACATTCAAGAGTTTCCGAGATGCAGTTACTGCAAAACAGTATGATGCCTTCGTTGGAGGCGAAGCGGGTCAGTATGCTGCAAAGAGAGGGATTGCTATTCATGGAAATGCAGCGGAGGCAATAGCTGAGTTCCAGGCTCCCACTTGGATGCATCGTGTTCCCGTTATAGGCAAGGCATATGCGGCTGCGGATAACTTCTTCATTCGCCACCAGACACGCCAGAGGATAGAGTGGTTTCACCTTGAGAAGCATCGCTTGGAGAAGCAATACGGGAGAGCGCTTACGGAGACTGAGGAAGAGCAAATTGCACGGGCGGTTAATCGCACAACGGGCGTTTCCTCTTCAATTCCGACCGAGATAGAAGCTGACCTGATGTTCGCTGCCCGTTACACCAGGTCCACAATTGAGGAAGTGGTGAAGGCCGCGTCCAGTGGCACCCTAGAGGGCCAGTTGGCACGTCGCTATCTCCTACATCTTGTTGGAGTCGCCACCACAATGGTGACGGCAGCAGCCCTCATTCAGAAGCGTCCCCTCGATGAAGTTTTGAACCCTCTCGATATGTACTCGCTGAGAAGGGGTCGAGTCGTAATGAATTCCAACTTTATGAGCGTGGGCGTCTTCGGACACGATATTAAGCCCATGGGTGCTTATGACTCGTTGGCACGGATACTATCAGTAGTGGCAAGTTCTGCTGTCGAGGCTGTTGCGGAGAGGGATGCATATAAACTCTTTGACCCAATAGTCTACGTCGCCTCGTCTAAGGGAAACCCCTTAGTGAGTTTTGCCGTTGACCTCATGCGGGGTCGTACATTTACGGGACAAGACCCACGTTCCATAGGGGCAATTGCTCAAAGAGGCCTTCCCTTTACCTGGCAGAGCATCCTTCAGGGTATTAACGAGGGGCTTCCTTGGGAAGAGGTAGTAGTTGGAGGTGCCCTAGAGGGTTTGGGAGGAAAGGTAATGCCCTTCTCTGGTACGGATATACATAATCAGTTTGCCAATAGCCTCTTTTCAGGAGAGCGCGATTATCGGAATCTTTCGCCATTAAAGAAGAGAATCGTTGACCAAGTAATACGGGAAAAGCGCCCCCAAGGCGCTTGGAGAGAGTCTGCCTTTGATCCCGCCGAGAAAAGGCGACAAGCGCGGCTGATTGAATTGGCTAAGAAGCCTCGGACTTTCGGGGTGGGTTGGGACTATTTTACTTATAAGAAGATTGAGGCAGAAGCGCGGGGGGCGCGGTGGCAAGCAGCGCAAGATATCGAGTTCGGAGACTCAGATATTAACGCTCCCGACCCGAATGTAAGGGCGTTGGCTCGCTATAATGCACTGTATGATGACCCCGAAGTGCAGAAGCCCCCTACGCTTGGATATGAGGATGTGGACGCGGAGATTGACTATACTGTATTAGAAGCCAAGCGGAAAGAACTTATTTCCCAATGGGAGGCGGAGGAAGGCATTCCCTGGCCCAGCGAATACATTCTGAGAAATAGCTATCTTCGCCCTATCCCAGAGAGGATTCTTCTACGATTAAAGGGGTCTGAAGGACGAGAAATCAGGGCGGCTCATGGGGCAAGGATGCGGTATCTCTCTAAACTAGGGCCAGAACTGGTTGATGCATATAAACGATACTTCTTCCTGGAGGAGGTTCCTGCGGAACCAGTGTCTCAGCCTCAGGGGGCACCTCAAGAGAGCCAGCAGGGTTTCAATAGTGCCATAGAGGAGTTCTTCAGGCAGAATCCGCAGTTTATAGCTACGCCCACGGGAGTACCGTGATGGATATTAGATGTCCTTCATGTAATAACCCCGTCGTCAAACACTTTGAGGGAGAAAGGGTAGAGGGATATTGCCCAAAGTGCAAGATAGAGGTCTTTATCAAACGGCGCAGGCTTGACAGCACTTCAAAGAAATGATATAGATAGAACCATAACTGAAAACTAGGCGCTCTTTACGAGCCGTTTCGCACCTCATGCAGGTCGTGGAAACGGCTTTTTTTATTGGAGAAAAATGGTTAGCGAGTACGAAGAGCAAGACGGCAACGAACTAATCGAACCTCATGTAGATGCCAATGACCCCTCTTACAATGTCCCACCGTTGGACGAAGAGGAGGCTACCGAGGTAGCGGCACCACCTGTAGCCACGGAGCCTCCTCCAGAAATTCCCCTTGAAACTCCTGAAGTCCAGCTAACCCCTGACCAGATACAGCAGCTACAGCGGCAGAACGAGGCGTACCGTCAACAGGCGGCGCAGTTGGAGGAGGCCCAGAGGAGACAGACTAGGGCTGCTGCGGCCACTGCATACCAGGCTGAGCTTGAAAACCAAGGGCTTCTACCAGAGCAGGCAAGGGCCATAGCTGACCGTGAGAGACAGTTAACCGAGCAACTTGAGCAGCAGCAGACCAACTTTGACCGCTCCCGCGCTGAGCAAGAAGCCAAGGCGATTGTTGCTCGAAGGTTCGCTCAACAGCATGGAGTTTCGACTGAGGAGTTGATGATGTACTCCACGCCAGAGGCCATGGCCGATGCAGCCAAGACCAAGGCGCAGTTGAAGAAACAAGAAGGACAAATTGCTGCCCTTACTCAATCTCAAGTCCCGTCTCAGGAGTTTGAGGTGGGGACTGCAACGGGAGAGGTGGATCGTAGCGAAAATTCCCTATTGGACGCGTACAACGCTGGAGATAGGTCAGAACTTGCAGTAGCCGCCGCCAGAAGAGCGGCAGGAGCATAGGGAGGTTAAACAATGCCACAGGCCGCAACCACTGGAAACCTAGAGAATGCCCAGAGGACAATCATCGCTGCTGTGCGATACACGGAGGAGCATAACGCCCCCGCAATGGCGCTTATCGAGTCGATGCAGCTCAAAAAGGGAAGCTCCACCGTCACCGTCCCAAAGGTGGGGCAGATGACTATGTCCGATCTGGTGGACGGGCAGGACATCTTGGACGAGGAAGAGATCGGCATGACCACCGTCGACCTTACGGCCGCGGAGGTGGGGGCCAAGATCATCGTCACCGACAAACTGGTGAGACAGAGCCAGCCCAACGTCTTCTCCATGGTGGGGAGGCAGTTGGGGGAGGGTATGGCGAGGAAAAAGGACACCGACGTCCACTCTCTCTATACCTCTCTGAACGGGGGGACTAACCTTGGTGGAGCGGGCAAGGAGTTGACGGTAGCCAACGCCGCGGGTTGTATCTCCACTGCCAAGGGGAGCAAGTTTGGTACACCCCTCTATCTACTCCATCACCCCTACGCGATGCACGCCTTTGTGAAGTCTGCCGCGGTGACGCCGTCGGCCACATACCCCATCCCCAGAGGGTGGTCGGAGGACTTGCTCAAGGACTTCTTCGTTGGGCTACGGCCCCTGAACGGAGTCCCCTTCTTCGAGGATGGAAACCTTTCGGTGGACAGCGCGGACGATGCCATTGGGGTTCTCGCCTCCAAGGGAGCGATGGTGGTGCTCCACTCCGTCAAAAACCGCACAGAGAGGGAGAGAGATGCGTCCTTGAGGGCCACCGAGATCGTCTTGACCGCCGACTACGGGGTCTTTGAGCTTGACGACACCAAGGGAGCGGGACTTACCTACGACGCGGCTGCTCCAACAACCAACGCATAATGAACAATAAACGGAAAGCGGAAGTCAGGACTGAGTTGCAGTCTGCGGGGTACAGGATAGACTACATCAACTCCTGGCCTCCAAAGATAGACATGTGGTGGCATCGGGATACTAAGAACCCTTCGGGGGATGTGGTCTCTCCCGTGGGTACGGCTGTCCCAAACCAACCTGGGCACCCTGACCACCAGGCTCGTAAGAGCCGAATGGGGTTGCTACCCTGGCCTCCGAGCGAAAGTTGCATGTGCAAGTCATGTCGAGAGCGGAGAGAAGTACCTGAAGCATTAGTGGAGGCTCCGCTTTATGTCAAGGAAGAGACGGCTGTAAAGGTGGCACGAGGCCGTCCCAAGGGAAAATCGGGCCACCGCGGGGCATTGAACCCGTAGGAAGGAGAAAAGAAATGGCGTTTCCACACACTATCTATGGTAAGTACGGCTGGGAGAAGGTGACTGGCACCTCGAAGAAACACAAGCTCGGCACACGGATGGAACACCCTGACGGGCGCATCTTCTATTATGCGCTGGCTAACGGGGCTCTTGGTGCGGGGAACCTGGCGATGCAACTAAACCACCACTCAGGGGGTCATATTAAAGACCGTGCCCTCATTGCCTCGGCTGCGCTTGGGGCAACCACGGTGCTCATCAAGAGTTCCAAGGCAACGGTCATCGCTGACTACTACGCCGATGGCTACATCTACGTGAACGACATGGGCACTGGCACTCGCAGAGGTGAGGGCTACGTTTATCGGGTGAAGTCTCATGTGAAGACGCCTGGCACTCATACGTCTGCGACCCTTACCCTGATTCTGGACGAGGAAGACGGCATCCAAGAAGAGGCCCTTGCGTCCACCCTAACGGAGATTGGTCTGAGGGCCAACCCCTTCAGGGACGTGGAGACTTGGGATGCTAGCGACATTGACGGTAGGCCAGTAGGGGTGCCCAACGTTGATGTGGCTAATAACGAGTATTTCTGGTGTCAGACTTGGGGGCCGTCCTCGGTTCTTACCGAAGGCACGGTTGTCTTGGGGAACGTGGTTGTTCCAACAGCCAGCAAGATCGGCGGTATTGCACATGGTACGGGAGACGGCGCTGTCATAGCGATGGCGGTTTTGCAGTCCCATGCAGCCACAGCGACCAGCAAAGTGCAGCCGCACGTTGCTGACCAGAACGTCCTGTCTCCAGTGGGGATTGTAGAGTCCGTGGGCGCAAGCACCGAGTATTCCTTGATATTCCTTACAATTTCACGGTAATGAAACCGTGACTTATCCGTGGGCACCTGCTGAAATTCAGGGAGTCCCTGTAGGCAAGGCTCCTAAAGCGCCTACAGGGAACTCTCGCCCTTCAGTTTTGGTCGCAATGGTGGGGCCTCGCCCCATGTCCTATGGAGGGAATGGGCGCACCGCTCTGGACGACACCCTAGAGATGTGCGCCTATTCTCATGCTACTCCCGTCTTCACCCATGGTCTCATCACTGAAGAAGAGGCCGCGTCCGCCGTGCCTGGCATTCGTCTCCGAGGGCATACAGCCATGCGGAATGAGGGTGTTCGCATGGCCCTCAAGGGTGGGTATGACTACCTGTTTCTGTTAGAGAACGATGCTCGTTGCCCGCTCGACACCATAGATAGGCTTATCACTCACAACGTAGACATCGTCGTCCCTCATCTGACCTACCCCGACATGCCTATTGTGGAGATGATTTGCTTTGGCCCCCAGCCCACTTCGCAGCAGAAAGGCCTACATGAACTGGGGTGGGCGGCTCATACAGCTATCTTGTTTAACTGTAAGGCCCTAAAGAGGTTTCGCACCAGGCGCCGCGTGTTTATGGGCTATCCTGGAGAGGGACAAGATCACGAACACTGGCACAAACTTGGCCTGAAGACTTGGATGGATTTAGCTACACCCATCGAGGTGATGGAGCTGGCCCGTGGCCACATTGACATGCTCAAGATACCGTTCCGTGTCCACCTGCGAGGGGGTCAGTCCTGTGAAGGCCCTGTTTACGAGTGGAAGAGGAGCCAGTATGTATCTATATATCGGTGTAGAGTTGAGGAATGCGACTATGAACTGATATTCCAGCCGCCGCCGATGCGCCCCAACGACCAGGACGTTCTTACTCATCCATCGGTGCGTGCTCACCTGGCTATCGAACGGGACTCGTGGGCGGAGAGAGCGCCAAACTATCGCAACCTGTGGTGGGCAGCTGCGTTGGGATACCAAGAGGCGGTTGTTGAAGCAGGTACTCCAACCAAGGATGATGTCGTCCTGGATGCAGGAACAGGCCCTGGATACATCGTCAATGCAGTTGCGCCTCAAGTGGCACGGGTTGTCGGAATGGACTTGTCGCCTCATATGATGAAGGGTACCAAAGGTGGTGGGAATCAGGAGTTTGTAGAGGGAGATATACGGGCCATTCCCTACCCGAAGGGGTACTTTAGCAAGGTGTATGCACGAATGGTATTTCACTGCCTTGTGGAGAAAGGCGACTTGCAGAAGGCGGCGAGAGAGTGCTACCGTGTGCTTCAAGAAGGGGGGAGGTTTGTCATGTCGGAGGGCATTGCGAGCACCGCCTCCATGGATAAGTGGTGGCGGCAGATGATGGCTCTCAAGGAGGAACGAGTCCCGTTCAACATCCCTCGTATGAAACGCCTGCTGGCTTCGGCGGGTTTCAAGAACATTGAGGTGGCAACCCACATAATCAAACAGACTAGCACCAAAAACTGGCTTGAGAATAGTGGGCTGTCTCCAGAGAATATGGAGCGTGTCATGCGATTTAACCGACACATGCCAGAGCATGTAAGACGTGCTTACAATGCACGTCTTACTTCTGACGATGTCATTGTGGATGTAAAGTTTGCCATCGTTACGGGAGAGAAATGAATCAGTTCTTGAAATGGCTAAACTTATGGTGGGCCAACGGGCCGAACTGGTTTCGCTTGCTCATCTTGGTGACGTGTTTGCCCGCGGGGTTGCTGCTTTGGGCTTTGGACGGGTGGGGGAATGGACGGACATGGGTTGTTGGGGACGATGCGTGGAGGGCAGTTTGTAAGCCACGGGGCGAATGGACATGAACACCGTCCTTGCTCATGGGGTCTGGGACGTGCTGCATCCTGGGCACCTGAGCTTGCTTAAAGAGGCGAAGTCCCTTGGCGATGAGTTGATAGTCAGCGTCACATCAGACCGTTACGTTAACAAGGGGCCTGGCAAGCCTGTGTTTGGACAAAGGGAGCGCATGGAGCACCTTTTGGCTCTTTCTGTGGTGGACAAGGTGGTGTTGAGCGACCACCCCACGGGGGCCGAGTCCCTTGAGGCGTGGCACCCCAATGTGTACATAAAGGGAGCAGAGTACACCTATGAGACTTTAGCAGTAGAGGAACGTAGGGTTCTAGAAGCGAACGGGACAAGGTTCCACGTAGCCTCGTGGGTTGAGGGGGAGTCTTCCTCCAAGATAAGAGTATTTGACACCTACTCTGACGAGACCGAGGCGTGGCTGGCATCATTTCGGCAGAGACACAATGCAGGTTCGGTTCTTGCTGCTCTGGACTCCATAAAAGAGATGGATTTGCTCATCGTGGGGGAGCACATTACAGACCGCTACATCTTTGTGGACACCCTGGCTAAAAGCCCACGAGAGCACCATATGTCCACAAGGAAGATAAAGGTGGAGGACTACGCTGGGGGCGTGGTGGCAGTGCGGAGACACCTGAAGGGGATGGTGGCCTCTACCACAGTGGCCACACAGCGTGAGGGAATCATCAAAGAGAGGTTTGTTGAGCCTAACGAAAACCGCAAGTTATTCTCCGTGCAGCAGATACCTGAAGCTCTGACGTTCTCCAAAGAGGGGTACAGCCTTGTTGAAAACCCCGAAGTTTATGACGCCATTCTGGTTCTGGACTACGGGCATGGGCTGATAAGGGAGTGGATGAGGGAGACCCTACCTCAGAAGGCGAAGTTCCTAGCGGTCAACTCTCAGACAAACTCAGCCAACTACGGCTTTAACCTAGCATCCAAGTGGCCTCATGCCAACTATCGCTGCCTGGATGGGCCTGAGTATAACTTAGCCAAGGCGAGTGGATGGAGGCCCTCTGCTACCGAGCACCTGATGCTGACCAAGGGGAAACAGGGCTGCTCGTTCTATGGTGATATACCCTCTCTCACGGTTAAGGTGGTGGATAGAGTTGGAGCGGGCGATGCCCTGTTTGCTGTGACTGCCCCTCTTGTCGCTGCGGGAGTAGAGCCTGAGATAGTTGGTTTCATTGGGAGTTGCGCTGCCGCCATGCAGTGCGAGACGGTCGGGAACAAGACATCTATCAACGCAGGGGTGTTGAGGAAGTTTATCAAGAGGTTGCTGGTATGACCTACGAGGAGCGGGTAAAAGCGGCGATAGATGCCATTGACGAAGCGCAGGTGGCTCAGGTCATTGAGGCGCTTCGCATAGCCCCTACGGTGTATGTCTTGGGTAATGGGGGGTCGCACGCCAACGCTGCGCACCTTGTGCTTCACCTACGAGACGCGGGCATCCCTGCCTTCGACGTGCTGGGAGACCCTACTTGGCTTTCGGCTTGCTCCAACGACACTGCATACGACCTGTCCCCCGCCGCGTACCTTCGTGTTGAACAGCCTGGGGATACGCTGGTTGTCCTGAGCGGGTCGGGGCGGTCGGAGAACGTCCTCTACGCCTTACAGAATTACAGTGGTCCAAAGATAGGGTTCCTTGGTTCGAGCGGTGGCGAGGCTGCTCAGTTGTGTGATATAGTGGTGGCGTTGAAAGAGACTGAGTACGGACCGATTGAGGATGCCCATTCAGTTATTCTGCATATGATAGCCGAGGCGCTGAAATGAACCTCATAGAAGCCTATCGCAAGATGTTCCTCATCCGCACCGTGGAGGAAGAGATAGTTACTCGGTACATGAGGGACTTGAAGATGCGGACTCCGACACACCTCTCGATAGGCCAGGAGTCCATCCCTGTGGGTGTTCTCATGGCCCTGCCAGAAGATACCCACGTCTTCGCCAGCCATCGGTGCCACGCAGCGTACCTAGCTCATGGGTGTGACTTGGATGCGATGATAGCCGAGCTGCATGGCAAAGCAACGGGTTGTACTGGTGGTAAGGGAGGGTCGATGCACCTGTGGAGCGAAGACCCCTTTTTCATGGCTCATCCCATCGTGGGGGACTCCATCAGCCTAGCGGTGGGGTCGGCGTTCGCTGCCAAACTTGAGGGTAGCAATAGAGCTACCGCAGTCTTCTTCGGTGATGGGGCCTCGGAAAGTGGGCAGCTGTGGGAGGCTATGAACTTTGCGGCCCTACACCAACTACGTCTGCTCTTTGTCTGTGAGAACAACGGGTATGCGAGTCAGACACCCCTGAGTCAGAGGCAGCCCAATACATCTTTGGCGACGCGCACAAACGGTATTGTGAAGTCTTTCGAGTTGGGCGGTGACGACATTAGCGGTATTGAACGACATAGCAGGTATTTCAGGAACGCTGATGGCCCGTTGCTCCTTGAGATACCCACCTCACGATGGAAGGAACACTGCGGCCCGCTGGACGATTGGGACTTAGGTTATCGGTCTAAAGACAAGTTGGGGCCAGACCCACTTGAGGAGATGGATGGTATTCTGACCCCTCAGCAAGAGCGAAGTATCAGGGATAAGGTAATACAGGCATTCGAGAGAGCCGAGGCTGCACTGTGGCCAGAGGTAGAATATGCTCTACCGTGAGGCAATTGACCAAGCCATCACAAGAAACGGAGGCGAGTAGTGTTAATGGATTCCGTTGAGACACAGGCAAAGGATGCGGCCAATTCAGTAGCGGAGCGGCGCAGGGTACTAGAGGGACGCGTTGAAGAGGTAAAAAAGTTCGCACCCCACTTGCCGCCACCCAAAAGGTGGAGGCTGCTTTGGAAGAGATGTCCGCTTTGCATCGCCTCGTTAACAAAGGTGGAAGTGGATACATATTGGGATTACTACCGGTGCGACGTTCCTCGGTGCGGATATGACTATGTGGAGCAAATTCCCAAGTGGCAATGGCCCATCTAATGCTTTACCGTGAAGCAATCTCTCAGTCCATCGTAGACGCAATGGAGCGTGACCCCAAGGTCTTGCTTTTGGGGGAGATGGTTCAAGACCCTAAAGGTGTGTTTAACACCACGCTGGAGGCTGCCCAAAGGTTTCCCGACCGAGTTATTGAAACTCCTATCTCAGAGACGATGATAACGGGGGCTTGCGTGGGCCTTGCAATGGAGGGATGGAAGCCGATACTGGTACATGCTAGAGCGGACTTCTCCCTGCTCTCCTTTGAACATCTCATAAACACCGCTGCCAAGATTCCGTTTCTCCATGGGAAGCCTCTTCCCTTTGTGATGCGAGTGCTAGTGGGCCGAGGTTGGGGGCAGGGGCCAGTGCATAGCCAGAGTTTCCATCAGATGTTGGCTCAAGTGCCTGGGTTGAATGTAGTAGTACCATCAATGGGCAGTCGGTATGGCATCTGCTTGGATATTGCTCTTCACCACTTGGAGGGGCCTACGGTCATTGTTGAGCCGCGGCGACTATATGATTCAAGCCTTACTCTCCATGACTTCCGCAATGAAGGCCCCACTGACATAGCCATCTGCCCAATTGGGGATACGATAATAGACGCGGTAGAAGCGGCATCCACTCTTACCCAGATGGGGTTACTAGTTGCAGTCAACCCACGCGATGTAATCTCTCAACCGCCTGAAGACCTCAGCCCAGTCCCCGTAGTGTACGTCGACATGGCATCTAACCCTGAAGCCATTGCCCCTAAAGGCATCCAGTGCGTCTCACAGGTCTATGAGGCAGCCTATTACCCCACGGCGGACGACATCGTAGAAGCAGTGTGCAGGAAACTGGGCAGAGAGTACCACCCTCAACCACGCAAGATAGAAGAGCCAGTTGTAGCGGGAGGGCCGTTTTGATAGCTGTCTCAACCCCCCAACTCATGGACGGGCACAAGCTTCCTTGGCACATGGATAGAGTGGAAGCCTGGGAGCGCGGGGAACGCATCGCCCCCGTGATGATAGACATGGCCCTCACCCGAAACTGCGACGCCAACTGTAGCTTCTGCTACTCTCGCCTTCAGAGTAACAAGGGTAGCGTTATCACCAAGAAGGTAATAGATGCCTTCATGGAAGACTGTGCCCGCATGGGGGTTAGAGCGGTTTCTTTCCTCTCGGACGGAGAGAGCGTTCTGTCTCCTGTATTCTGCCATGCCATAGAGAAGGCGGCATCCCTTGGTATCAAGACGGCCCTTGGGAGTAACTGTAGGCTATTCACGGCAGCAAAACAGACAAGGGTCTTGAAACACCTGAGCTACGTGAGGGTCAACCTGCCCGCGGGGGATAAGGAGCGGTACTGCGACATTATGGGGGTCAAGCCCAAGTTCTTCGACCAGGTGGTTGCCAATGTTCTTGACATGGTGGGGTTACGCAACTGGGGCAAATATCAGACAGAGATTGCCCTCCAGATGGTGCTCATGCCTCAGAACGCAGACCAGATACTCCCCTTCGTCAAATTGGGCCGAGACTTGGGCGTAGACCACGCCGTCATTAAACACTGCGCTGACGACGAAGGGGGCAGCCTAGGTATCCATTACGAGGATTACAAGGCCCTCATCCCCTTGCTAGAGGAGGCCGAGTCTTATAGCACAGACCGATACAGGGTGCTCCCCATGTGGTCAAAGATGCTGGAGGGAGAGACCCGAACCTACGAACGCTGCTACGGCCCCCCGTTCCTGATTCAGATAAGTGGAACGGGCCTTGTGGCTCCCTGCGGCGACAAGTTCGCCACGCAGTACGCCGAGAAGTTCCACATCGGGAACATCTGCGAGACACGCTGGTGGGACATCTGGCAGAGCGACCGATACTGGGAGGTCATGGGCCACCTATCCTCGTCAGATTTCAACGCTAGGGCCTCCTGCGGGCCTTTGTGCAGGCACCACAAGATTAACGAGGCGTTGGATGCCCATGTAAAAGGTGATAGAATTACCGAAAAGGACTACGAGCCTAAATTCAAGGAGTTCGTGTGAACCCAGAATACGCCGACGAAGCCCTCTTCCTGTTTCAGGATATCGCCGACTCACTTGAGTTGGACTGGTTCCTCTTTGCAGGGACTTGCCTGGGTATCTTCCGCGATGGCAAGTACCTCCCCGGAGATAATGACCTCGACCTGGGGGTGAAGGCATCCCCCGACCGCTTGGAGGGTCTGTGGGCTGCTCTCTATAGAGCGGGTTTCTCGTTAGGCCCGTGGTGCACCAACAAAGACGGGTCGAGAAACCGCCACGTCTACTTCAAGCACGGGGAGCCGTGGCCGACTAAGGATGGCATTCTGGTGGATGTGTGGTACGATTTCACCGAGGGGGAATTGAACCTCACCATGAACTACGGCCAGGTGCGTTACAAGGGACGGGACTTCCTTGTTCCCTATCCTGTGCAGTCTTACTTGCAGGACGCCTACGGCGAGTGGTGGGACACGGAAAGCAGAGTAAGCGCAGCGGGGAAGGAAGGGGTATCTAGAGTTGCTCAGTGAATTGTGGACGCCCCACGGTGTTGAGATGGACGCCCCTCAGTTGGTGGGCCGCAACGTTGAGACGGGTGGGGCCATCACGTCGTATGTCTTCCGCTTCAAGGATACCAAAACGGGGAAGGGGAAGAAGGTTGTCATTCTCCCTGACGCGGGGGCTTCCCAAGCGCAGATTGAAGACCTGGCGGCCAGTGCGTTTGAACGCTGGCTAACCGAGGTGCGGGAGGAAGAGCAGAAGAAGTCTGGTAAGCACGCACCTTCCCCAGAGGAACGCAAAGAGGTGGGGAAGGCAATCAGGGACTTCCGAGAGTATGCGGTCAGACGTAGGCAGAGCACCAACCAAAAGCGCTACTATAAGGGCTTGGACTAGGAGGGCAAAATGGCAAGAAAGCCACAGATTTCAGTTGAGATTGTCGATGAAGACGGGACTCAGCTTGGCGTTGACGCCAATGGGATAAAACTCCAGGGTTCCGTTGCCCATGATGCAACCATTTCGGGCAACCCAGTGGCCATCGGTGGAGAGGCCAATGCGACTGGGCCTTCCATGGTAGGTGTTGGAGACTTGGTGCGGGCATGGTTCCAACGTAACGGAGCACTAACGGTTGTTCTTGCGTCAAGCGGAGGGGCAGGTGAATCACCCGTAGATTCCTTGCGTCCGGCGGGAGATGGAGTAGCTGGAGCTTCTCTTGATGGCCTTGTTATGCATGGCGTAACATATGTGGAAGGTCCCGACAATTCCTATGACCAACTCAAGGGAATTGGCGATACCGCCCCTGCGATCGGTGCTCTCAAGGTGGGGCTGGCTGGCGGCGATATGACTCTCCGTGCGTCCGCTGCCATCAGCACTGCAAGCGGTACGGGGACGGCGCTGGATAGCGTGGGGTGGATCAAGAGTTTCGTTGCTCATCTTGATGTAACCACGGTGAGGACTGGTGGCTCAACGGCAAAGTTGGATGTGTATATCCAGACACAGTTACCCAGTGCCGATTGGCAGGACATAGTCCGCTTCACCCAGGTTGCTCAAACTGTCACCCACGAAATAGTGGCATGGGGGCCAGTGGATGGGAACTTCGCAGGTATCGGCGCTGAAGGATCAGCCATCACCTACGATAGATTCTTTGCCGAACAGGATGCGGGGATGACTGCCGCCAATATGCGTGTGATGCCCCTTGGTGACTCCATGAGGGTTAAGTGGGTATACACCGCAGGTGACTCATCGGGTGGAGACTATACCTTTGCGCTAGTAATGACGGCGCACGGCTAGGAGGCCAATATGACTTGGGAACTAAAGACCGCGACTCAGCGTGGTGATACGATAGAGGTGGTCTTCTCTGAGGGCGATAGACTTCATACCGTCAGGCACTATCGCACTTCCTTTGGGGGTGTACCGCAGACGCTCACAGAGTGGAGGACTAATGTCAAGCGTGAGGTGAAGGCTCTCCTAGATACTTGGAATGCCGCGCCCCCCGAAGACGTTGATGTACTCCGTAGCGTGAGGTAATAGCCATTGGTACTCCAGGCACGGTCACGTGAGCAGATCAGAGTTGCCGTCGGTCGCAACCTGGGGGCTATCTATGTATCCCTGGGCATGACCGCGGGTTCTGGAACTGTAACGGGCACCGCCCAAAACAAGAAGGACTTTCAGGACGAAGCCATCTTTGGGGGGAACAACGACCCTAATGGGAAGTATCTGAAGTTCACTAATGGGTCTAACGATGGTCGATGGGCGCGTGTCCACGACTACATTGCTGGAACGGCGTTAGGCACAGCGGGGACATCCTATCGGGTGATAGTCCGACCCGATGTGACAGGAGCCAACTTTGCCGTCGGGGACACCTACGAGATGTGGGAGCGGCACTTCAATCCCACCGACATAGAGGGGTTCATCAACCAGGCCATCATCGACGTTACGGGCCAGGTCTACGACCCCGAAGAGGACATCTCCCTGAAAGGGGATGGGAACATAACCCGCTTTGCCATCCCGACTGCGCTCGACATGATCAACCGAGTGGACTACCGCGCCAGCGTGAGCTTCACGAAGATAGACCTCGCGGAAGTGGCATGGACGGCGGGGAGCAACGTCACTGCTTCCGTGGATAGCAAGGACAAGAAACAGGGCACCAACTCCGCAAAGCTGGTGTTGGCCGCGGGGGTGTCCGCGGGGGACGTAATAGCCTACGAGGACTTCACCGCCATCAACCTCTCCGAGCATACTCATGTGGAGTTCTGGATAAAGTGCACCATAGCGACCATTGCCGCCGACCTCAAACTACTCCTTGATAATACGTCAGGTGCGGTGTCCCCATTGGAAACCCTCAGCCTGCCTGCCTTGGTTGCAGACACATGGACGTTTGTCAGGTTGGCCCTGGCAAACCCCGAAACGGACACCGCCATCATCTCCGTGGGGTTGGAGGACGATACCGATATAGGGGCTGCAACGGTATGGATAGACGATATACGGGCAGTTACCGATGCCACGGAGGTGTGGGGAACCCTACCCCGTCACCTGTGGCGTATTGACCACGAGGCAAGGACACTGGTGATGACCAACGGGGGCCGCATAACCGTGGGGGAACGGCTGATAAAGCTTGTGGGTGGGGGCAAGCCCGTCCTGCTGGAAGCGGACGCCACGGTGAGCGAGATAGACGACTGGTACGTCATCAGCCGTGCGACGGAGTTGGCCTTCCTCGCGGCCGCTTCCTCCCCGAACCAGGACACTCAGGCCATGCTACAGAAGGCGCAGTTCTGGGCAGGGGAAGCAGAAAGGGCCAAGAGTAGCTTCCCAGTCTTGGTCAATGCGAGGGTGGTCTAGGTGCGCGTTGTCATTGGCGCTACTGACGTTCCTTCCGCAGGGACGCGGGTGCAGCTATCTTCCGATGGCAGCATTGATGCCAATGATAGAGTTCTCTGGGCAAGATTCAAATCTAAGCCCGATAACGGTGGTGTTGCTCTGGTTGGCATTAGCGACGTGTCCAGCTCCGATGGATGGACTCTTTCCAACGACGACGACATTGGGTTGACCCTCGACTTCCGCGCCTATGGTGGCTCTGTACTGGCAAGCGTTTTCTACTTTGACGCGGCAGCTAACGGTTACGATGTCGAGTGGGCGTTGATATTGGAGTAATGCTGTGCCCGAAAGAGTTATCGAACGCCTCCAGATCAGCTTGAACGGGATTCGCTATCCTATTACTCGTCCTGTTCAGTCGGCCCTCAGTTCCATCTACCCTCCCAAGATAGTCATTGGAGACCCCGACAAGGACAGCGGTCAAGGGACGTCCGTGGTGGCGTGGTCGGACTTTCGGGGTGGGTTGGGTATCTACCAGATGGAGGGGACTCAGGACGTAGACCGCGGGTGGTTCCTGTTGGGACAAAGGCGTAAGGGGCACTTTGTCCTACCTCCCTTGGAAACAGCTACAGCCGCGGCGGCCGCGGCGGCGGTGGGGGTCATTGGGGAACTCTCCGACGAGATATATGCCACCTACGGTACGGCTGTCCAGAAGTACGACAACGGTGGGAATTCCTGGGGGGGCAGTCTCCGCACCCTGGCCGCGGCTGCAACGGACATCATCACCGTCAAGATGCTGGACGGTACGGACTACCTGGTTATCGCCCAGACAAGCGACTACGACTACACCTCCGACGGGTCGTCCTACTCTCGCAGCACCAAGGACGCGAAGTACCTTGCCTTCTGGGACGACAGGCTGTGGGGCATCGACAACACAGGGCAGTTGTGGTACTCATTGGTTCTTGGGACAGAGGTTGACGACGCTAAGCTACCCTTACCAGATGGTTACGTTACCGACCTTCTGGTAGGAGTTGATGTCAGTGGGAACCCCATCCTGTACGCAGCAACCAAAACAGGTCTGTGGGCGCACGACGCCAACAACGCCCGCTTTCTCCAGACTGGCCTACAGATACCCCGCAACGAGAACGCGGGCATCGGCTGTGTAAACTGGCGTGGGGATATCTACTACCCGGCGGGGATGGCTATTTACAAGTACGCGGTCGGAGGTGGAGGCGCGGTGGTGAGCCTCATCGGGCCAGACCGAGACCACGGCGTTGACTCCGCTCGACGGGGCAATGTCAAACACCTTACAGCCACTCACAACGAACTTATCTGCGTGGTGGACAACGCCACCACCTACAGCATAATGGCATGGGACGGATCGGGCTGGGTCATCATGGGGTCGGACAGCGGCAATACCTTCTCCTATCTCTACGCGGGATATGCCTACAGCCTCTACCGTCTTTATGCGGGGCTGAACCAAAAGGTCAACTACTTTCCCCTCAACCCCGACATTGTGAACTTCAACGAGGTTTCATCTCTGACCTACGCGACCGCGGGCACGCTCGTCACCCCGTTCTTCACCGCGGGTCAGTCAGAGGTGGACAAACTCGCTATTCGCCTCAAGGTTGAGGTCTCTGGCGCGTCCGCCAACGAGACCGTGGTGGTCAAGTACGAGATTGACTTCTCTGGCACGCTTACCACCCTGGGGACTATTTCGTCCAACGGAGTTACCACCTATCAGTTCCCAAACGCCACCACACCGACAGGTACAACCTTTCGCGCCATCAGGTTCAGGTGTGAAATGGCCCGTGGGGGAACCAACACGAACACTCCCGACATCAACTCCATAACCCTGGAGTTCCGCAAGAAACTCTCGGCGCGCTGGAGTCATACCTGTGAGGTTGCAATAAAGGACTATCTTGGTAAAACTGCAAAGGAACTCCGCTCAAACCTCCTGACTGCTACTGAAGGCGAATCCCTAGTTGAGTTCACCTTCCGTGACGACGATGGGGATACTCGGAACTTCTATGTTGACGTGGCCTCCGCAAGTGGGCTAGAGGAAACGGGGAGCGACGAAACAGGTATCTCTCGCATCGCGGTGGTGGAACGGTGACCACTCAAGTGCTTCCCGCCAACTTCCCAGGCTCTCTCCCTGAGTACCTTGTGGTGAGAGCGTTGGAGAAACTGGGGAAGATAGAGGGCGTGGACTATAGCTATCAGGCTCCCTTCATGGGCGGTCGGTTGGACAAGGGGGGAATGATAATCGACTTCCTCTTCTTTGACCCGCCCGACTTGGCCATCAACGTACAGGGGGAGTACTGGCACTACGGGTTCGGCTCAGAGATAAAGGCTCGTGATATAATTGCACGAGAGCAGCTAGCGGGGTTAGGCATCACACTGATATTCATTGACGAGAACGACGTTCTGGAGAACGCCGACTTCTACGTGAGAGAGGCGCTTCAGTATATAGACCACTCGAAACTTGCAAGGGGATAATTGTGAACTTCAACGGGGTTGAGAGGATGCCATTCAAGTCGGGGAAGAAGAACATCGGGGCCAACATCCGCGAACTCAAGAAGGCGGGGAGAACACAGAAGCAAAGCACCGCGATAGCCCTCAGTAAGGCCCGTGAGTCTGGGGCGAAGATACCCAAGAAGAGGAAGCCATGACTAAAATCATCGACGGCTTTGCACAGCCAGACATAGAGGCGACTAGGGGAAGCGAAAAACTCTACGTCTTCGTTGAAACCCCCGACAGCCTCTCTGAACACGCGGGGGCAATAAAGAAGTCTATTGTTTGGTTCAAAGACCATGCCCCAGGGGCCACGACGCGTCTTGTGGTGGCAAAACCGCGAGGGAAGAAACCATGACCGGGTCCTGAGGGGTGAAGTATGAGAACCATGATAGCCCTTTTCATCACGTATCGCCCCCTTCTCTACGCTTTAGTAGAGGTGGCGAGAGCTATGATAAAGGCCACATCTAAAGACTCTACGGGAGGGAGGCGCATCATGCCAGAGGAACGCCCTCCCATTAACGACACCATGCGTCACGCACTCTGGACAGCCTACGACTCTGCCATGGCGAAGGGGAAGTGATGGCTGAAGTCCCACAGTGGCTCCTAGAAATTCAAGCTATCCGAAGGGAGATGGCCGATCTTCGTGAGGAATTTCAGCACCACAATCATCCCAACGGACGGCGTGAAAAGATACGAAACTACACCCTCTTTGGTGGAGGTGGGCTAGGCATCGGAGCCTTATTATCCCAACTCGGTTACGGGATAGCCCAACTATTCTGATGAACGAATGGCCGAGTTCTCCTATACAGGTTTGGCAAGAGAGGGCTCTAAGGCAGGTACGGGACGAATGCGACGAGTGGGGATTGGTACTATATATCTCGATCGCCCAAGACCCCCGAACAGGTGAATTAAAGCCCATCTTTTCTAAACATCTGTCCCATGGGTGTGTTGTTGAAGAACTCCGTAAGATGGCTGATTCCATTGAGACGAACGGGCTTCTGTAGTCTACCACTGGTCGACCCCCTAGAATCGTGTAGAGCGGCCTCTACGGGCTACTGAGGGACACTCCATGGCCTAAGTCCATGACCGTCTGGGCCATCCTCTTAGCCGCAATCTCGCAATACCGCTCCTCTATCTCGATGCCAATAGCCTTACGACCTAAATCCTTTGCTGCTCTTAGCGTTGTGCCACTGCCCATGAAAGGGTCTAGGATGGTTTGGCCATCAAAGGCGTCAATAAGGCGACGCATCAATACCTCTGGTTTGGGAACGGGATGACCGTTGGGCTTGGCAGTTGCATGGGTGAACACGTCAAAGATGGCGGGCTTTCTGTTTGGATTGCCCCCCCCTATAGGATGGTTTGCCGTACACAAAGATCGGCTCCCAATGATTCAGCCATCCCTTTTGTGCATACCCGAATGCCATCGGCTTGTTCCAAACAGCAATCCAGTCCCAGTCTGTGATGTATCGCAATGCTGCTTGTCTATGAGTGAATACAACATTCTCTGCTGCTTGTCGCAGACTCGAGAGAATTGGAAGAAACCACTCCCAATACAAGTCAGGGTTATCTTTGTAATTAGCGCCATACTCGAGTCCAATTCCATATGGCGGATCAGTCAGCACCAAATCCACAGGCTCTAGCGTTGGTAGCACGTCCCGGCAGTCAGCATGGAATATCTGCGCCGCATCATCTTGATAGTAGGGCTTCATGACCTCTTCTCCCCAACCGCGGGATGATACCCACCGTCGCTAAAGGGCTTCTTCTTGGGAGCGGGCACCGTACCCCAGTCGGGAGCGGTTCCACACTGGAAGCACCTCACGTCCTCGGCGTGGCTGGTGTCGAGGGTGCCGCCACAGAAGACGCAGGGGATGCGGTTAACGGTCATTGTCCACCTCTACATGTCCGAACCGTGGACCATATTCAAAGACCAGTCGACGGCTCATCATACCGCGAAAGCCCACATCAGGGGCGTAGAACTCCCATCCTCTATCTAACTCCTGCATGAAGGTGTCCCAGACCCTTTGGCCACTGAAGTCAACAGCGTAAATGGAGGCCCCGCCACGGCACCGGAACCCAGGGACTATCTGCACCTTAGCCATTGTCCACCTCCTGCTTCGGGCGGGTGTAGCCGCTGTGGAATTATCATCCTAATATTCCAACGTAAATAATGCCGACGGCAAGGATGAGGCGCACAAGGCGAATCCAATGATCTTTGAACCACGTTTGCCTATCCCCCCGCCAAGATTGAGAGTGAGCGTAGAGTGCATAACTGTAGATGGCATCACTCACAATCCATGTCCCAGCGATTACCAGATAGGCGTTCATAGTAATCTCCCCTGCTTGGTGCGTTCAACGGCTCGTTCAAGGTTACGAATAGCAGTACGGTAGTAACTCTCCTTCAATTCCATCCCGATGAATCGACGGTTAAGCAAAATAGCTCCATAGCCTTCGGAACCGATGCCAGCGAAAGGGGATAGCACTATCTCCCCTGGATTACTCCACAGGCGGACACAACGCTCAATCACTCCCAATTGGAGTGGGGCAATATGACGCTCGTCAGGTTCATCTCTTCCCTCAGCGACGTTCAGAGTGTCGGTCTCTCGTATGTCGTACCAGATAGGGTGTGCCCACTTTATCCATTCCTCATTGTCAATATCGGGATGTATAGGCACTGCATTTTCCCCCAGTTTGCGAAAGACAAGGAGATAATCTGCTAAACCAGGGCGAAGCCAACTAGCATCGCTTTTGAGTTGCTTGAAAAGCAGCCCCTTGGCATGGGTGCGGATAGCTTGGGCCTGGGGATTCTTGTCTATGACAACTTCACCATGGAAAACGAAACCCTTTTCTATGAACGCAGAGATTGTCTTGCCCCTGAAGTCCTTCAACCCAATGAATCCATCGGATACTAATTTGGCTGGCACTTGGGCCACGTGGCAAACCAGTAAACGTCCAGGCTTCAGAACCCGCATAAGACCCTCGACCACAAAGGCGAAGTGCTTAAAGAATTCCTGCTCAGAATGGCTATTGCCCAAGTCGCGCTCGCTGTTGGAGTAGGTATAGAGAGACATGAACGGCGGGGAAAACACAGAGAAGTCAACGCTCTCCGGAGAAAGAGCCGCCAACCCCTCAATACAATCCCCAAGGTGGAGAGTATATCCTTCGCCCTCTGTCCTATTAGGGTGGTATCCACTGTGGCTTACTGTCTCAATGCCCAACTCGCTTCTTTGAAATTGTGATAGATGTTCGCTCAAGGCCAAAGCCGTCTCCTGATGTTGGCGTTCCTTACGTTCAATGTTTTCGAAGATGGGCCTCTCTAGGTCACTTATGACGATGTAGTTATTTACGGGTCTAGTTTGCCCAAATCGCCAGCATCGCCGAACAGCCTGATAGTACGTTTCCCAGGAATCAGTAAGGCCCATAAAGACCACATTAGCACAGTGCTGGAGATTCAACCCAAAACCCGCTATAGACGGTTTGGTAATCAGCACTCTGGTCTGGCCCGTTACAAATCGCATAAGGGAAGATTCCTTCATGTCATTGCTCTGGCGCCCCTCTATCAACTCAGCGTTGGGGATAACTCGCTGTAACTGGTAGCCCTCCTCGTTCAGCCAATGCCAAATCAGGAACGATTCATTGGAATCGTTAACTATCTGGGCCACCCTATCTACCTTGCTTGCAATAGTGACTTTACGAGCAGCACCGCGTCCCACAATCCCATCCAATCCCATGAAGAATAGAGCCCCTTGCTCTTGAGCTACCTGATCAGCCTGAGCATCTACCCATTCGACCTGGGTATTGAGTGGTGGCAGAGTGAACCTCTCATCGGGATAGCCTATCTCTAGGGGATGTCGCAAAGTGACAGACCATGTAGCCATCCATGCATAGAAGGCATCCCTAGCATGTCCTTTGAGCCGCCAACCCGTATCGTCATGGACAAAGAACATGGATAGCATTTCCTCACGAGTGCAGACCCCAAGGAATTCTGCATGATTGGCGAATTCAGCAATATCATTCGGGGCTGGAGTAGCAGTACAGGCAAGCCTCCAGGGTGTTTGGTGGAATTGTTGTATGAGTTGTGTTCGAGTTTTCCCCTCGACGCTCTTAAGTATACTACTTTCATCTAGCACAACCCCCCGATAATGGGCGGGATTGAACTTATGTACTTGCTCATAGTTAGTGATGACGATTTGAGTCTGAGCGACCTCTGGATTACGACTATATTCAATATCGTCTATGCCTAACTTGGTAGCCTCGTTGAGAGTTTGCCATGCCACTGCGAGTGGTGACACGATGAGAACGCTGCCCGGGATATTCCGCGCCCATTCAAGTTGCATAAGGGTCTTCCCGAGGCCAGTATCGCAGAATAATGCAGCACGCCCCTTATGCAATGCCCACTCCGTCAGTAAAGATTGCCAATCAAACAACACACTAGAGACAGACATATCTGTGATGCCATTAACGTTGGGTAAACGACCCTTCTCTGACAAAAAGGCTTCGTACTTACTCCTCAGCCGCGTATCAGAAGCTAGACGCATCGTTCACCTTCAAGACACGCCTGGTGTGAAAAATACCGGAATATACGCCCCTCACCATCGCTGTCCTCTTCAAGTGGGTTGTGCCCCGAACAGAAGTGGTGCCCACAGTTGTCACAATAGTGGAAGGGATAAACTCCCTTGCAAGCAAAGCAATATCGCCTAACTGAGTGCGGATAGGTCGTGTCGGCCATTACGCTCCTCTGTCTACTCACTTATGGTGCGTCCCCTTTCGTGCCATCAAAGAAATCGTTGACGTACTTCATTTGAATGTATGCTAGAGCACTCGCACAGGCTTCTTCAGCACTATAGCCCTCGCCAGATGCCCCCAAGGATGTAGGCTATCTGCTCCCTGATACAGGATAGCCTCCCACCTTTCTACAGCACCAAGGCGCAGAAGTTTTACGAAGAAACCAAGGTCAGCCAGTTGCTCTAGGGCTTCTTCTATATAGCTGCGGTGCGTATCCGACAAACTACCGTAGACCATGTTCAATCTCCTTTTCCAGTTTCTCCTCCAACTCCATCATCGCCTGAATCATCGGCCTCAGCCAGCCTACATGCGATGGCGGGTTCCCTGTCCAGTAGACGTGCTCTCCCTGGCAGACAACGTACTGGTTGCCCTGCACGTCAGCCCAGAGTGAGACCAGCGGTACGGGGTTAGCTAGGCGCATCTCTCTATCTTGTAGGCCGTGGAAACGACTCGCTTTTTTGTTAGGCAAAAGGCAGGGCCAGCCGCCCAACCTGAAAGTAAAACGACTGGCCCCCAGACACTGCGTGGTGGTGTAACGGTAGCACACTCGCCCCTCAAGCCTGAAGTGTGGGTTCGAATCCCACCCACGCAGCCACCCATAGGGTGCATGCGGGTCTCTCTGAACCGTTGCTACTTTACCACGAGAGAACATATTTCTCAATCGCTCTTAGGTAACTGTTTCTCAATTTGGAGTCTACGTGCTCTTTCTTCCATTGCTTGAGGAGTGCTGAGGTCAAGTAGGGCCTCCGGTGACACCTCATATCGCTGGGCAAAGTACATCGCTGTAACCCATCGTGCCATATTCTCTAAAGCACTTGTTGGGGCTGGCCTTTCACGGAGCAAGTACCACCCGCTGCCAACTACGCCGATGACGATGAGAATAAAAAAGCCTACAGCACTTATGATCGCTATCATCGCCGTGTCCTCCACGAACCTAGCAAGAATAAGGATTGTGATACTCCAAGCACCATTGCCCAAGAGCCAACCAACGACAGCAATTCCCATTCTTTGGAAGACTTGCCCACTCATGTCCCCAGTCTACCACTGCCAACGCGTCATGCCTATGAAGAGAATTGCGCAACAAACTCAATAGAGAAAGGCCCAATCGTCTGAGTCGTCACGCCATTGGACGAGGTAGTCAAATTTTCTTGTTGCTTAATCATTGGATGTTTTACTGTCACCAGTGGCCATATACTTCCCAGAGCCATTCGGTGATAATGCCAAACCATCGCCCGTCTACTATAGTCCCTGCGAAGTCTGGAACATCTTCTAGGGCACACTCAAAGACTGAAGCGAGACAGGCTGCGAAGCAATTCCCCTGTTCTTCTCCTGGTGCTTCTGACCCACCGAATCGAGTTTGATAGATTGGTTTCATGCTACATTCTCCTTATCTAGCCACATAGGTGCCTCCTGTCTCATACTTCCTCCCCGTGATAGCGACCTTCCCCGTGCGGTGGCCACTTCTCCAGAATCGTCAGCCTGCCATCTTTGTTGCGACCACAGGTCTTCCATCCTGCCATCTTGAAGCAATAGCCTGGGTTCACGCTCTTTACCTTGGCGTCCCAGACGTAAGTGAAGAGCCGCTTCCCTAGCCATCGCTGCCAAGCCAACTCCTCGGCTTCCAGAATTAGCATACTGGAGAGCAAGGGGCCTTCGTTGCGGAAGACTGAACAGCGAACACCTTCTTGTCCATCATATCGAGTGACTGTTGAGAGTTGCCAAACGAAGAGAGCGCGACAGTCTAAGGTAAGCAATACCACCTTCTCACCTTGGCCAACAAAGGTAGCATTACCTCTTAGTTGCCCGTGTGCTCTATGTCGATAAGAATAGTGACGTTTGAAAATGGCGAGCGCACGCGCATCCCCATCGTGGATACTAAGCCAGTGCCCTTCCACGCCAAGAGGCTTCACTTCCTCCGTCACGATGCGGGCGGTCACGGCATCTCCTTACGCAGCGCCCGCTCTAGACACCCCGTGCATAGTCGAACATGAGGCTTATGCGACACCCTGCCAGTGCGAACCTCATCGGCTAGGTTGCCCTTTCCTTCGTATGTTGAACTATGGCGAGGCCCTATGGCCGCTGTGGTGTCGCACAAGTTACAAATACCTTTTTCGCCACAAGTCACGGCACCTCCTCAAATGTGCGCCCGTCCAACAGTCTCCCCTCTGGCCTCCCAAAAGCGTCCTGGGCCTCTAGTATCTGGGCAGGTGGACGAGTTGTAGCTGCCACCTCATACTTGCACAGGGCCTCGACGAGGGCAGGCCACAAGTCCTCACCATAGCCCTTTGCTGTGCCTCCTATGCGTACCTGCACGACATTAGTCCCATCTAGCTGCGGGTGCAAACAAATGGATATTGGCATCTTGAGTGTCTTAGCCGCCTCCACCAAATCCTTCAGCGAAATACCCCCCAAATACTCACAGCCCACGATGGGGCAGTGTGCGTGGTCGCCTCTGGGGCAATCATTGCCCATCACTCCCCCTCTCCGAGCAGCAACCGTGCACGCTGCGCCAGTTCCCCTAAGTCCAGATATAGCGCAAAAGCCATGTGCTCCCATCTCTCCCCATCTGAGAGTTCATGTACACGCTGAACACTATCCGAGGGCGCACGCTGAAACACATAGCCATGCCGCCTTAAACGCTCAATAGACTCCTCACTCTTTTGTATGACGGCCTCCAGTGCCTCCCTCAGCCTCGCGTTCTCCTCCCCCCACTCGGCGTCCGTCTTGGCAAGCTGATCCCTGGCAATGTCCCACAGGAAGTTGTCCTCGTCCAGCTTCTCCCCAGGCTCCAGCAGCCCCGATGCCCGTGCCATCTGCTCGTCCGTCAGCAGCCTGCTCATGGGTTCCTCCTCAGTAAAAGGTAAACTCTCCGCAATGTTTTCAGGAGTAGCCTTGCCGCCTAGAAAGGGGCCACCTGGGTAGGCAAAGATAGCCCCGTTAGGCCCATAGAACTCAACGCCGTCATTACAGCAGCAGTCTGTCGGCCCATCGTGTGTATATGACCACCTCACGCCCGCTCCGCGGCAGTGCCCGCATTTGAAACGCCTGATGCGCCATCCTTGCTTTAGGCTCATGCTTCCTCCTCTGATAGCCCTATCACCTCTAGTACCCACATAGCACACTCTTGACACAGCACATAGTCCCACCGCTCATCATCTCTCTTTGAGCCATATCCCCAATGGGCGGTGAAACGAGCATACTCGTTGTTCATACCCATGCTGTCGCGGGTGTCCGAGCCACAGACATCGCAGATAATTCTAATGGCCATTATTTCTCCTTACCGTAGCCATTCGGCCACTCTGTCCTCTAGATAGTCGCTGGGCTTGACCACTCTGACCGTCTGCCCCGCCGTGCGAAGCTGCTCGATCACGTCCTCCTGCACTAGGCTCATCCGAGCATACTTCTTCGTCTCCCTCTTCAGTTCCCACCAGACGCACTGTGAACCACGGACTAGGAGCAAGTCGGGCAAGCCCTCTACCTGCTGGCGACGGGAGTCGTTGACGTGGAATACTGTCCATTTAAGGACACGAGCCAAGTCCATGATGTACTTCTGCAAGTCCTTCTCCAGCATGTCCCTGGCTAGACGCTCCTGCTGTGTGAGTTGCTTCGGCATCCTACCTCTCCCAAGTTATGAAGGGCGACTCCTGCTCCCAGAATTCAGTAGCCATCGCTTACCTCGTCATGTTTCGGTTCCATATAGGGCGACCCATATGGAAATATCAATGCTTTCCAGTCAAGTGGAAGCATTAATTGCCTCTCCACAATCTTGTCCCTCCGCACGTAGTTGCACGGCCAATGAGAAACACGCACGTTGCTTATATTGCTGCTGCCCCCCAATGAAATCGGCACCACATGGTCGGGACTAAAACCGCTAATGGGTACTTGCCTTCCACAAAGGTGACACAAATCACCGTCACGCCGAAGAAGCAAAATCCGCCAGTAGGTGGGCAATATCCACTTACGCGCTTTTGCCCGTTTCTTTTCGCGATGTTTATCCATTCCAGTGCACGCTGCCGCACTTGGGACACCGCCTCACATCAGCGATACGGGGAACCCATCGCCATCCGCAGTTCTTGCATTTGAGCCGCTGTATCTTGACACTTACCATAGATATACCTTACACTATGGCAAGCGATATGTCAATAGAAGGGAGATGTCAAGTGGCAAATTTTTTCGGCGCTGCACTAGCGATGCTTAACGAACGAGGATGGCTTTGCATCCCCCTTCGGCCTGACAGTAATGGCATCCCCAAAATCCCAATCACGGTGGGGTGGACTAGTTTGGAGCGAAGCGAAGATGTGGTAAAAGGACTTCCCTGGTCTGAGGCCAAAGGCCTGGGCATAGTGTTGGGAGAGAAGTCCTCATACCTTGGAGTGCTGGATATAGATTGTGAGCCCTTGTTCGATGTTGTCATATCCGCTTTGGGGTTCTCAGATGCTCCAAGGTTGGTCAGAACCGCTCGGAACCGCGGCCATTGGTATTGCTACACCAAGGACGTTTGCCAGTCCACATGGCGAGAGGTTCTGTGGGATGGCGAATTAGTCAAGATAGAGCTAAAGACCGACGGCACGCAGGTTGCAGCCCCTCCCACGCCTGGGTACAAACTCCTCAATCAGAATCCCCCTCAGTTATTCCACGATATGGAGATGGCCTTTGAGTTCTTCTGCGATGTGCTTTTGGAGTACTCCCCTGAGCGTTTTAAGGCACCCTCACCTGATTCTGAGACCAATGATATGCCACAGGGGGCGGGTTTTCCTTCGCCCTGGAACGAGAATGTGCCGAAGGATATTCGCAACAAGGCAGCGTATATTGAGGCCCATCGACTAAGGGAGGCGAAGATGCCCTTGGCCCAGGCGCTTGCGGTGATGTCAGCCCGTTTTTCAGTGGCCTACGCAAAGGGGGATATAGAGTGGAGGGAAATTGAAAGCACTGTGAGAAGCGCATACAAAAAGGGTTCAATCGCAGAGAAGGGACTGATCAGCTATGGTGATGAAGCCCGACTTATCCCCTGACGGCGTGGACTGGCCGAATGTCCTCCCAACGGGCGACGTTCTCCTCATTAGGTTTCGGGAGATACGCCGCGAGAGGACGGGCGTTCACGCGCTGGTGGGGATTCTCCTCAACGGTACGATTCTGGGGTACGACACGTTCAACATAGGGCGGAGAGAAGAACGCCAAAGGCTGGGAAACGCGGCCTACAAGATGATAGGAGGGCCTCTGGTCAAGGATGCCATATCCAACAATGACTTCCTGCATATGTTGGATATAGCTGCCCTTGATACCCCCCGCCACTGGGAAGAAGAACGCATCACCGTGGTCACTTATGACGGGGAAGCTGACCCAGGGCCAGTGCGCTTTATCCTTGAACCCTACATAATCAAGGGGGGGGGGACAATCGTGTACGCACCCCCTAAGTCGGGGAAGTCTATGGTCATGCAGTGTATGGCCATTGCTATAGCTTGCGGCGGTCATTCCATTTGGAAGGGTCAAGCAGAGATACCTGTATTGTATGTCAACCTAGAACGTTCAGGAGATTCTTTTCTCCGGCGGGAGATTGCCTTAAAGAAGTGCCTCCACATTAACCAGCCAACAAATGTTCACTACATCCACGCAAGGGGGATGGGGCTTGGTGCCCTTCGCCGCAAGATACTGAACTGGATGCGGGACAACCCAAGATCAGGGATATTCCTCGACTCCATTAGCCGCGCGCAATCGGGTGGAAGCCTGAGCGAGGACGAAACAGGCAATCGTTTTATCGACATGATGAACAGCCTCAACCCGCCCTGGTGGGTAGCGGTAGCTCACACACCCAGGGCGTCGTCAAATCACATCTTCGGGACAATTATGTTCGACGCTGGCATGGACATTGGGGTTAAACTCTCCCATGAGCAGAGGGAAAACACCCTCGGCGTCAAACTGGAAATCACCGATGCCAACGACATTGGCAAGTTCTCGCCTCAGTACATTGCCTTTGATTTCGATGGCCCAAAGTCCGCCGTGCAGAGTGTCCGAATCGCACAGGAGACCGACTTCCCAGAGTTAGCACTATCTCAGGCCGTAGGACAGGTAGAGAAAGTCCTATTAGCTATTGAGAACTCGGAGCATGGGAGTCTCACACCAACTGAAATAGCCAAGTTTACAGGGCTAGACGTAAGTAACATTGCCAAGGTGGTAAGGGGGCCATTCTTTACCAGATTACCAAGAGAGGGGCGGCGGGGCATTCCCTATGCGCTCAAAGCTACTAACAACGAGAGTTGGTAAATTGGTGGTATAAGAATTGGTCTTACCACCAATTCCCATTTTCTTCTCGTGTTGGTGGTAACCTTTTGGTAGGTACCAAAACTACTTGGCTTGGTCTCTTCTCTCCTGGCACGCTATGGTATCTTGGCAAAAAGGTCCTTGCCGTCCTGATGGTGTGATGGTGTACAGCCAGCGGTCTGTTAGCTGCCCGCAGAGTTTGCAGGTAAGGGCCTCAATGGGGCGGTTGTCTGAGGATGTGTTATCCATGGTTCTCCTTTCCCCTGTGCCACCAGTTGGAGGCCGACTTTCTGTTCATTGCCTGGTGATCCACGCAGTACACCTGCCCTGGGACGGGTTTTCGGAAGCAATGGCAGCACAGCCCCTGGGCTAGGTGGTTGAAGTACCGTGCGTGGCGGCGGCTTACGCGGTTGCTGTGGGCAGGGCAGTAGGCGCGAACCTGAATCAGCGCCGTACAGCTGGGCATTCGACATTTGTAGGGTGTGCGGAGAGCCATGTTGGCCCGATACCGAGCGCGCACTTTTACCCGTAGCTTTTTGCGGCACCTCCAACAGATGACGTTTTTCCTAACTGCTTCCCAGCACCCGCCCAAGATGCATATCTTCTGGGCCTTCTTTTTGGCGCGGAGCTTTGCCGTGGCCCGTGTCGCTGCCTCGGTGCTAGTACGGCCCATCCCCTGGTTCCTGTTCAGCGTGTATCCCATTCAGGTCTTCCATAGCCTTGTCCCAGGTCTTGTACATCTTGAGTATGTCTACGGGCTTTTCGCAGCCCATCGCTTTACAGAGCGTGTCCCTATCCGTATAGCCATGGGTGTCTCTTGCCCATTCCATGAACCCTGCCAGGGTGTCGGGAACGCCCCTAAATGGCGCAGAAAGCGGGCGTGACGCTAATGTAGGAGTGTTGTCCGTGTCAGGAGTCGGGGGAGAGGAAACAGGGGGTTCTACGTCGTCTTTGTTGCACCATGTTCCAGTGTCACCAATGGGATGGGCAAAGCCCTTCATCTTCCCTTTCTTGAACCATTCGACTTGGTGAAGAGGGCACATCATGGTGGGGTCGACCTTGGAGTCCACTTGTCCGCTCGTTACTTCCTCGGCGGGTGTGGCAGAATAGCCCGCCAGTACCACCACCCAAGACAGGAGTTCACGGAATGCTCTTGATACGGCTCTGGTCTGGGCCATGCCAGAGAGTTGAGCCACGGACTGTTTTGACTTGCCTTCTTCGTCAGCAAAGCAGAAGCTCTCTGCGCCCCCCACCGCAACGCCAAGACTGTCCACCACAGTAGCCCGTGCCTGGACACCCTCTACGATGCCTTCGGGGGAGCGAATTAAGGCAAGGACTTCGGATCGTGCTGTATAGCCGTACCCCTTCCCGATGGTTATCCAAGCCTCCACCCGCAGATGTTCGGACTGGCCCAACTTCACGGAGAGTTTCTGGCTGTCTACGATGCCCTTGAGGATCAGGGCTTTCTGATGTGCCTCCTCAATGCCAGCCTCGAATTCTTTGGGGCTGATACTCTGTAGCTCTCGTACTGCTATCTCTTGGTTCATGTTTTCTCTTTTATCTCCTCGACTTCTTGTTTGAACCCATCGCAGAGCTTTTCAAAAGTGCATTCCCACTTCCCGAACCCTGTTCCCTTGCAGTCTCTACATAGGCTCACTCGGACCTCTCGCAGTATGTCTAGGGCGTCCATCATGCTATCTCCTATTGTTTTTGCTAACCCTGGGGCGTAGGTTGTGGAGGCGCTTGCATTGTCGGCATTCTCTTTTCCCGTTTCCATGTCTGTAGGTGTTGAAGAGGTCGTATGTATGCCCCCGAGAGCAATGGGTTTTTATTGTGTGAGGGTTGATGCCCCGTCGGAGGTTTTCTCGGCGTGTTACGGGTTCAAGGTGATCGGGATTTACGCAACTAGGCTTTCGGCAGAGATGGTCAAGGTCGAGACCTGTGGGGATGGGGCCAACAATGCTTTCATACGCTAGGCGGTGTGCGCGGCTTGTTTTGAGCGTTCCATTTGGTTGGCGGGCTCCAAATGACCCATAACCATCAACCGTGGATGCCGTCCATAGCCAACACTCGCCGCTCTTATCTACTTTAGACCAGAACCGCGCTTCTTCTTTAGCTTGTTCCAGTATGGGGTCTTGCACTTTGGGCATATTGTTGGTTTCTCCTGTCTGCTGGGCCACTCATGGCCACAGCGAAGGCAATGATAAATCTGCAACATACCTACCATACTATACTCCACGGGTAAGATAGTCAAGTAATCGAGTCCCGCCAGGGGCAGAGGTGAGCCTACCCCCGACGGGCACCTACTGGGTAGCTGGCAGCTTTTCTCGCTCTTTCCTTGGTTTGTGCCACTAGCCACTACCCGTGACACCTTAGTTAGGCTGTCCTCTCTTTCACCCACTTCCCTTCGATAGAAGACCACTTTTGAGCCTTGTGGCAGCAGTGGTTGCAGGTACGCATTTGGCACTCTTCACATCGCTGACCGTAAAAGCCACTACACATACCTGAAACTGTCATCTTCAGTATGCCACATACTCTATCCCTAGATCTTCGGCTAGT